>JGI20214J51088_10000438_pt1 | contig 29148 bp, 28 predicted proteins | sample WetSurMetagenome_FD_51088 | JGI IMG/M metagenome (IMG submission 51088) | reverse complement strand
GGTATCTGTTTATATTTTTTTAATATTACACAGACCCGGATGAGGAGAAGCTGCTTTCAGCTTTCCATCTATCCAAACCTTAAAACCCTTCCCTTTGTTGTAATTTTTTCCGGTTTTATCATACATTATAGTAATTATTTTCCCATGGTACAAGATGTTATCCAGACAAAAATATTCCCATGTGTTATCTGGTAACAGTGGATTGATTATAAGGCTATTGTCAGGCTGAGGTCTAAGGCCGATTAACCCTGAAATAATTAAATCACAAAATGTTGAGTGATTGTAATCTTTTCCTCGTTCAACTCCGCCTTTTTCTTTCGACCAGGTTCCATTGTCCCAGGTTTTGAGACGGGTTCTGGAAATCCAGTCACCGGTAAGCGGATTCAGGTTTTCATCGATCCAGGGAATAATGTTCCCGTCTTCAAGTCGCAATTGATGGCTTTTTGAATAAATAGCTAATAGTTTGAAATAGTCACTCATCGAAACATAATTCTGCGAATAATTATTTAATAGGTTAGCCATGGCTGTTAATGTAATTGAAGTAGCGTAAGGCCAGCCTGGCCCATTCCACTGGCATTCGTGCCCTTCGTATGAAATTATAAACCCTGGCTTATTTTGTTCAGTAGTCGTCAATGCAAAAGGAGCGAAAAAATATTGCGGATCCATAATAAATTTCCACGCCTGAGAATATTCTTTGTCAGGAATACTGAAATACCATGGTGTGTATCCATGCAACTCCCTGACACTGCATAATTGTGAGCCGGAACCGCGTGGAAGGACTTTGAAGAATGAGTCCTTATCATCCCAAAGTTTACTCTGCAATATTCTTTTAATTACTGTCGCCTTCTCATTATACTTTCTGCATAGATCATTTTTTCCAAGCATTGATGCCATCTTTGAAATTGCAATAGCATCTCCGTACATATAAGAATTTATGGTTGCTCTGTACCCGCTTCCGCATACAGACATCTCCATACCATCCCTGCCATCAATCTGCCAGAACAAACCTGTTGAGTCAAGATTTTCTTTTTCCCAGCTTTCATAATTTTTTACAAGATCAGGAAATAAGCCTTCAATAAGAGTGGTATCGTTTGTTACCATGAACTGGTTATACAGAGCGTCCGAAATCCAAAAGCTGTAAAGGCGCGGATTACCCCCGCCGTGTAACCAGAACCTGGCATAATCATTCAGGTATTCCTGGTGGTGTAACCACCGGCCTTCATAAAAATGAAAAGCAGCTGCACAACTTATTGTATTATACTTGCCTGACCATGGTACATCGGGTAGAAACTCAGTGATCACAAAGCCCTCCTCTGTTTGTTTTATGTGTTTACGGTATGTCCACCATCGAAAGTAATAGGTTTCCTCAATTTGTTTGTCGGGGCATTCAAACAGGGGGATATTTTCAATAAGAAAATCTTTGCCGGAACTATTAGAAATAAATTCCGGGTATAGTTCATTATCGTTTTGATTGAACTTTTCAACATATCCCGACAAAGCAGATGAGTTAATAATAAATCCTTGAATTTTAGCGGAGTTCATGCCAGAGCTTGTTTGTCCGGACAGATCAGCTGATATGAATATTATTATTAGGAGCAAAATAATACCTGATCTCATTTATTAATGTATTGTTGATTATTAATTATATATGAATTTAATACCGATTTTATCCTCATTCAAAATTCCAGATCTGGTCCTTTATGTATTGCAATACCTATTTGTTCGTGCCCTTCTCGACGACCATTATAATAAAGCAACCATCTGTCATTTTCGGGGATAGCATAAGGTTTGTAAACTGCTGAAGAATCCCATCCGATACCAGGTTTGATGATTGGATTTTCTTTAAATCTTTCCCATGCAGTAATTCCGTCTTTTGACCGGGCCATACCAATTTGTGCGTAATCAATATTTTTAAAGCCTATATAGAACATTAAATAATCAGTTGATCGCTTTATTACCTGACAGGCTGTTACCTTTGCCTGTTCCCACTCATTGTGAGTGTTATTTGAAAATACAGGATTGTTTATATATTTTACCCAGTTCAGTCCATCTTTACTGGTAGCGTATCCAATGGCGTCAGGTTCATATTGTTCTCCTCCTGAATACCACATCTTGAAGAGTTTATCCTGCATGTCCCATATAACATGTGGACACATTACAGAAGTTTTTTCCCAGGCGGCAGCCGGTGAAAGAACGGGTTTAGTGCTTCTCCTAGTCCAGTACTTACCGTCTTTACTTATTGCGTATCCTATCCAGGAATGTCCATCAGCCTGCCCTGTGTACCACATGTGATAGATTCCGTCCTTCTGGATTACCACGGGTCTGTTTATATCTTTTTCCCAACTACTATTCTCGTTGTAGCCAGACATACAACGGGTAAAGACCATTTTAAACCATCCCTGCTTTCCGACAATGCGATACTCTTTTTTGGGCGCCAGGAACAAAACATCTGGTAAATCCCGTCATTGTTTTTTAAAACGCTTATATCGAAAATTGTTCCCAGTTCTCCTCCTAAAACAGGATTGTTTTCATATTTTACCCAGCCCCCATTACATTCGATATTTTCTTTGCTCTGGCAATTTATTACTAATGCGCAGGCAAGCATCAGAAAACACATCAGAAGTTTCTTTTTCATTATTAATAATTTAAATTAGTCTTTTTTGCATTTCATATCTAAAGTATCTTGCCCGCTGATTTTTAATGTGCAGGTAAGTAATGCAAAATAAATAGTTAAATATGTCAGTATTTGTTTAGCGGGGAACACTGTCATCTGATTGTATTTTAAAGTAACCCGGGATTCTGAATATTTATCATAACCTGGAGCGCCATTCATCGAATAGAGGATTTCAGCGAGTTCCAGCATATTTATAATGATTAATCCTTAATATCAGGTTCAAAGAAAATCCATTTGATTGCAGGGTTTATCCTTTTTAGTTCTGATTCACACGTATTTATATTGACAATCAATTGATCGACTGAATCAACTTCTGCCATTTTTGCCTTTACTGCCACCATTATCTGAGAACCTAATTGGAGTGTGATCAGGTTAATTATCCTTTCAATTTCCGGACGGGCTTCCAGGAAAATTTTTACTTCTGTACAGGTTTCATTATCAGCACTTTGCCCGATCAGAAGACTTTTTACTTTTGCAGCAAGAAAAAATGAAACACTGATAAGTAAAACTCCGATCCCAATGCTCCCTAGTGCATCAAAAACTGGGTTTCCGGTTATTATGGTCAGAATAATTGAGATAAGTGCAAATGATAAACCCAGCAATGCGGCAATATCTTCACCCAAAACAACAACCAATTCACTATGCCGGGTGTTTTTAACCCATGTCAGGAGATTTACATTGTGTCTTATTTTTTTTATCTGAGTCAGACAGCCATAGAGAGAAGAGGCTTCCAGAACCATGCTAAGCGATAAAACAACAATTGCAAGCACAGGATTTTTCAGTACTTCATGCTCACTGATCTTATGGATTCCCTCATAAGCCGAGAACAAACCTCCCATACTGAATAACATCAATGCGACTATAAACGACCAGAAATAGATCTCTTTTCCGTATCCGAGAGGATGTTCCGTATCCGGTTTTTTCTTTGCCGCTTTTAATCCTAGGAACAGAAGTCCCTGATTACCGCAATCGGCGAAGGAATGGATAGACTCAGCCAGCATTGCGCCGGAACCGGTTACAACAGCGGCAACTGTTTTTGTAATTGCAATTCCAAGGTTTGCCAGTAAAGCAAAATATATCGATTTTACTGATGCATCATGATGCGACATTATTTTCCAGTTTAGTATGCCTTATTAAATTTACCATGCCGGACGTTTGAGATATATTATTTCAGAAGTACTATCCCGATCCGCCGCCAGACAGGTTGCAGGGATAAAGTAAAACATTATTTCTGGAGAATCATTATGGTATAGCTGGTGGAAATCAGCTTTATGTTATATGTTATACTTCTCTGCTTATTCTTTAATCTTTTTGATATTTTTTTCAATGAGTCCTCTTATCTTTTTATAGGAGGGAGGAGGTCCGGTTACGATTTCTTTTCCATTGATGAATACAGAATCGGAAATTCCCCATTCTTTCATAATAACTTTATCAAATGTTGAATATTCTTTTAATTCAATTTTGTCCTTGAAATCTGCCATAGCACGTTTTGTTCTTTCATAGGTCATATTCTGGGCAGGACACCAGCCATTTAAAAATAGGGAAACATTCACCTTCCCCGGTTTTACTTCCGGTTTTTTCTTTTGTTTTATGAAGGCTGGAGGTACTGCTTCCGGAGAAAAAGGTTTCCATAATAATCTCATTATTCCTTCTTTATCAACAACCCTGTAACCCTGCTTCTTAAACCATGAAGCTCTCATAAAGAATGGGAGTATTACACCCCATGCTGCCATTCCCTTCGCACCAAGACTTTTCACATCTTCTTCTGCGGCTTTCAACAGAGCTTTCCCCATTCCCTTCTTCTGAAAATTCCCAATACCCTTTTTGTGACCATGAATCCAGATGCATAAAACAGAATACAGATCTTTGCCTTCAAAGGAGGATAGCTCAACAGGTAAATATTGTATCATACCCCCGATCACACCATTTTCATCCTGTGCGAGTTTTACCCTCAGACCTTTATCTTTTATTTTGTTATACCAGCAGGCTTTATGATCTCCTGCCTCCTTTATTTCGTCTGACCAATCCTCCAGACAGCAGAAATACTGCTTTTCATAATCGGGTGTTAAATCAATTACTTTCATTTACATCAATGATTTATAAAACTGGTACCTGAAGTCACAATCTCTATTGCGTAACCCGGAACAACTAGGTAAATGTACTGATCCTTTCATGTGTAGAATAAAATTAATCATAAATGTACTCCTCACCGTTTTTTATTTTCACAGGAAATCGTGTTTCGTCATCATATTCATATGCAAATTCCGATTCTGAATAATCATCAATCCCGGGAGTATGTTCATAATTAAAAGATTTGGTCTTAATTATATTATTCCGGTTGGTAAAGATACCCGGATCGGCAGATTGTTTGAAGATCGCATAAGGATTTACATATGAGTCATACTCAAAAGTTGCCTTCATTAAGTGCCTGGGTCCGCTGCTTTCAGGATTAAACAAACAGGAGTAATAGTTCTCTTCGCTTACATTTCCGTTTTGGTCATATTGGAAAGTCGAAAACTGAGTGACAACATCTTCATTATTATGCAGCATTACTTTGGAAATCATATTATTCCCGTCATATTCGAAAGTCCTCTTTGACCTTAGTACATATTCACCGTTTTCGGAAACATAATTTAATTGTCTGGCCAGGTTTCCATTCGATTCGTATTCATAAAGCTGATATAACCAGATCCCTGTTTTGTCAGGATCAACAAATTCATGATTCAGACCGACCGGCTTAGATGAACTGTAACTATCCGGAGAAATAGCTACTTCTTCTTTTATAAGCTTTAAATTGTCATCGTAATGGAATTTCCGATAGAAGAATGTACTATTTACTTCTGAGATCATATTGTCCTGGTTATAGGAAAATTGCTCAGTAATATAGCCATCAACTTTAATCTTTCTCAGGAAGGTGCCGGTTGAAGGCATATACTTATCTTTTGTGCAACTAAATATATTGAAGATTACAAACAGCAACAGACTAATATTAAGATAATTTACCCTGTTTTTCATTTTGATCAGCTTTGACTATAAAGTGATATATAGAGCAGTAGGCTGCATTTAACTCAAATATAATAAATTTAAAGAGAATGATATTAATTACTTGTCTTCCTATCTCTTCCTTCCACTTAATTCAACATTTAATCTTCTTCAGTAAGATACATGGATAATCCAAATGATTGTGCCTTGTTCAATTGGATTTTATTATCAATTATATTACCGATAAGATTATTTTTCAGCAAATATAGCTTTGCTTTTTCCAATGACCTCACCTTGAAAGTTATGCTTTGTACTTCCTTAATATTGCTTCTGATAAAATGCAATTCAAGCGTTTTGCTTTCTTTCCAAATTCCATTATCCGTTAATTCCAAAGGTTTGATTAATTCTTTCCATTTTTGCAAATTGCAGCTATCATTATAACCGATTTGTATCTCCTTCACATATTCTATACCTGGTTCATTTTCTGTATCTGCCTTAATAGCGTTTTGCAAAGAATCTATTATCCTTTTATCAATTGTTCTGGCATCTTTCTTATCCATAAAGCTAATTGTTATATTGTCTCCGCATAAAGCAGAATCTTTCTGCAGGTAGATAGCTCCGTCACCCAGGAGCTGGTGCTGTATTTTTCTGTGAGCCAGGTCCATTGAAGCAGTTGACAATGATTCAAAAGACTCAAAGGTAAGACCAAAGAAAATAGCTCTGAAGTCTTCAGCAGCATACGAATAATCTGAATAAGGACCGCAGGGTTCCAATACGAGATTGCCTGCATAAACTCCTGCATATTTACGCTTTCCATAACTTAATGGATAATAATATACAGGTAATTTTAGTTTGTCAGTCAGAAAATGAAAAACAGAATCATGGGTTATTGTGTCTCTGATGTGAATTGACAAAGTATGTAATCCGGAAAATAAAACATTAGTCTTCGCAATCTCAGTGCTTTGAGCAGATTCTTTTTGGGCAAGACCAGTTTGAAATAGCATTATCATTTCCAAAAGAATCAGACTTAAGCATTTCAGAATTCTTGTCATCATATTCGATTTTATTTTATTGCTGGTTTGCTTTGGGAATAAAATTACTAACTTATTCACAGATTGGTGTGTAATGTTGGGCAACTTGTCTTTTGCAGTAAAAATTCAATTCCGTGGATCTGTCAGAACCTTTTATTTCAATATGTGATGCCAGTCGTAGGTCAACGACAGAATTGTAACACAATCCCTTTAAACGATAAATTTATTCCATTATGATATTTATTAATTCTCCACCTTCGATATACCTTGTCAGATCATTTAAGAATCTCACCATTTGTGCACCATCAATTACATCATGGTCAACCAGAATAGTCATATTCAGGATTTCCCTGATTCTTATTTCGCTGTCAATCACTACCGGCTTTTTTATAATGGACCCAATTCCAAAAGATAACGGATGTACTGATTTAGGAATAAACCAACCATTTATCCGTCCCATCATACCTACCGATGTAACCGCAACATTTCCCATTTTTTTGTATGCAAACCCGGGATTTCTCAGCATAATTTTCCAGATGGTTCTTCTCATGAATCCCGGCAGTCGATAATAAAGCTTTTCAGACAAAGTTGACTCCTTTTTTAAAACTATGTCGTTATCAGATAATTCCTGATTTTTGGCATTTTCTATTTCCAGAGTTATATCTGAAGCACTCTTCTCATTGGTCTTTTCTATGACCAAAGGAATCGGCACTCTGCTGCCTTGAATCTTTTTTTCCACCAATATTGAAATATTGATATCATTAAAGACAATAAGTTTTCTTTTATTGTACAGGAAGGCTGATGCTTCGGGATGCTTCTGCAATACGCAGCTGATTACTTTAATTATCCAAGCATTAAAAGAGATGTTGACGCCACTTCTTCTCAGATCATGTAATTTTTTCCTGCTGTCAGTGACATCGAATTCCAATATAGCACTTACATGATGTTTTAGCAACCCTACAGAAAATATATCAAATGTTGCAATTCTTGATCGGGGAATGTTTTTATAGCTGTATGAATTATTCACTTTAAAAGGTTAATTATATGTTGTGTTTCTTACCTGACATTGAAGTATAACTCATTTCAGAATCCTGGCTTATTCAACAACAAAAAGCGTTAAAATATATATGTGGAATCATAGCTCATGATATAATCGTAAAGGTTTTTTGTCTCAGTATCAAAAAGTTCATTAGTGATCCTGAGCAAATTTAAATTTACCATCCATTCTGAAGGTTTTTTTAATACAATCGGGTAAACCTGGTTAATATTTAAATTAACGGTTCTCTCAGGTATCCATGTTTCCCCGGAATAATGACCTTCATAAAATGTTTGATATGCAATACTGAAAAATTCCATCAGGATTTTCTCGTTTTTTATTGTAATAACAGAAGTGAAATTACAGGAACTACCCGTTTTAATATTTAAACTATTTCTGAGAATTATTTTACCGTCTTCCATGTTAGAGTATATACCGGCAGGAATTAATCCATAATTTATTGACAGCCATTCGAGGGTCCGATTGAAAAGTTTTTCTTTATTACAAGCTGTGAATTTATTGAGAAATGAATAATGAACCTGTCCATTCTGATCCAAGGGTAAATTAGGGTATTGTTTTATTTCTTTCATTGCCTGGTTCCATCTGAGCCAGGTTCTTAAGAATTCATCTTTCTCTATCTCATTGGACAGACTCTTATTGTAAATAGTAGTTTTTTCAATAGAATCTGTTTGTCCATAAAGATTTAATGTGATAATCAGTAATAAAAGGAATATTGAGTTTTTCATAGTTTTTGTTTTTAAAAGATTGAAACTTTTCTATTGATTTCTTCTATTTGTCAGGCAAACACAGTCTTTGAAGACTGGCCTATCTGAGTTTTTCATTCCATGACAGGATATAAATATAATTAGTACCTGAAACAATGTAATGCTTTTAAATAAAATGGATGTCCTGAAATTGATCTTTTTCATCCTGATTGCATCTTATGTGTAGGATTGTCGAAGAATTTTAAAAAAATGCAAAGTGATAATTTATTTTATTTGTTACATGCAATGAAGCAATAACCCATAAAGATAGCCAAACATTATCTCCAAAACTTAGAGTAAGCCTTTCAAATTTGTCCACACGACCTATTCTGTTATTGTTTTTAACAATCCAGAAAAGTATTGCATTTCTAATAACAGTTATCATCCAGCCTATCAGATTAGAAATAGTCGATAATTACTTCTCAACTTTTTTAAGGGGAAAATAATCCTCATATTTACTTCGCCAAATAGCAGAATTTTAAATGAGGAGAGTTTTTTTTAAAGTCACAGGGAAGTTTTCAATTCTATTTATAGTTGTATGTCAGCTACTACATACATCCTGTTCCAAACAATTTTATCCTGAACCATCTTCTGTAAATATCAAAAGCAGCGGAGATAAAAAGAAACTTAAAGATTTTATGGATGCAGGCGCTGAAAAAGGAATTTATACCCGTAATACCAGCGTTGATGAAATTATTAATACTGCTCAGAAATATCTTGGTGTGCCTCATTGCATGGGTGGTACAACTATGAAATGCATTGATTGCTCCGGATTATTGGTAGCGGTCTTTGCCAAACATAGTATTTTCCTGCCCCATAACTCTGAAGAACAAGCCAGGTATGGAAAAATTATAGCAGGTATGGATAAACTTAAAAAAGGTGATCTGGTCTTTTTTATCAGATCATATAAAACACGTAGTTTCATAACCCATTCGGGCATTTATTTAGGTAATAATAAATTTATCCATACCTCCTCTAAAAATGGAGTAACCATCACTTCATTAAACGATCCCTGGTGGAAGGAAAAGTTTATTTTCGGGACCAGGGTGTTTGAGTAATTTCCACAGCCACTCATCCGGGACCAGGCACACTTATCTCCCGATTGTCTGACTTTTACTATCACTCTCCACTTCTATCTTACGATCGAGTTTTTTAACATTCTTCCCTCTATTGAACTTATAGGAATAGCTGAACTGTATAAAATTCGAGGCATTAAATCCGATTACATTCCGTGAATTGAATGCAGGAGTTTCAGTATCGGTCCAGTTTAATTTTACATTCGTTGACAGTGGAAGAAACCAGAATACTCCAAAACTGTGGTCCTTTATCTGTTGTGAGAAACCGGCGCCATAAAAAGGAATGCTGTATGTTTTGCTTTGTGCATTCCTATTTACGCCATTATAACTCATAAATACATAGGCAGTTGATTTCTTATTCTTTGTAAGAGGGGCAAAGGCGTAACTGGTTATACTGTAGGAGAAATAGTTCACAGCAGGGATAACAATTGATTGCCCTGTGTACTCGTTGAAGTGTCCCTTATAGATCCGTGCATTGATATTTATATACCAGAGCATGGCATTCACACCACTTCCCGTTTCATAGCCGCTTAGAAGGTTATATGGTTTGGTAATAGTTGTCAGTGTGTTGCTGATAGGAGAAATTATCAATTGGTATTCCCTTCCAACCTTATTCGTAAAATATTCGTTATAGATATATGGGGAAAAATAGTTACTGCCGAAGTTCCAGGTATATGTAAGCTGTAACCTGTCTCGATAATCGGGTTTCAGATCAGGATTCCCCTGGGTTATATCATAATTCTGACCAATTTTATAATACGGATCCATATCGTAAATTCCGGGTCTGTTAATTCTACGGTTATAAGTAAATTTCAGATTATGTGAAGCCGAGAATTTATATTGAAGATTGACAGAAGGTAAGAAACATGAATAATTCCGATCAGTAACCGAATCAGCTCTGATCTGGCTGTTTTCGACCCTCAGTAATGCCTGAATTCCTATTTTTTTCACATTATACGTGACTCCGGCATATACCGAATTACGAAGCTCTGTATATTCAAACAGATTGGTTGATTCCTCGTTATTGATATTAAAATCATAGCTAAGTTGCTGGTAATATAACTGATAACCTGTTTCAATTTTCGCCGACAATCCAATAGGATAGACATAATTCAACTTTGTCGAAACATAGTTCCTCTTGTTCATATTGTCTTCCATGCGGACATATGTACTGAGTTCTAAATCGCTGTTATAGAGGTAACGCGTATTGGTAAAATCGTTTCCATCGTTTGACTTAAACCAATAATAATTGGTCTCAGCAGTGAACTCCTGGATCGGTTTGGCAAATGTCTTTTTGTAAAAAAGTGAAACTGTGCTTTCATTACTTTTCAGGCCATTGTTTGAAAGAGCCGAAATAGTATTCAGAGGAATACTGTTTTTATAAAGGTAGGTCTCACTTAAGATATCAATATTTTGATTAATAGGTTTGTAGCTGATATTAAAACTCAGGTTGTTTTTATCATTCAGGTAATAATCGAACCCGCTGTTTACCGATGAGCTGCCAACTTTTATCCTGCCATTTCCTGAAAGACTGCTTGTTGAATCGATCATTGTAAAATGGCTTTCATTTGTTGTACTGACATCCAGTTTCTGTATAAATGTGAAAGCAGTCACATAGAAGGTTATTTTACCAAGTGCATAATCAAGACTACCTGTTGCTGCAGTAGTGGGCTTATTGAACGGTTTAAGATTGAAGCCGGCATTACCATTCATTCCGTACCTGGCTTCTTTCTTCAGGATGATATTTATAACTCCATCTATATTACCTTCATATTTACCTGATGGATTGCTGACGATTTCAATGCTTTCGATATCAGATGGAAGAAGTTTTGCCAGAAATTCCCTGTCGCGTTGTCTTCCATCCACCTGGATAATAAAATTGCTGCTGCCATTAAGAGTTATATTGTTCTGAAAATCCACATTCACCTGTGGTATTTTCTTTAAGATATCGTACCCATTGGCTGAAGATTTGGCTATTACCTCAGGAACAGCATAAACAGTGCGATCGACCATTTCCTTTCCTTTCAGACGCTCAGCGACTACTGTTACTTCACTTAAGCTGGTTGTGATTTCGGATAAATAAATAGTATCAACTGTTATTTCACCTGACCCTGCCTCCACAGTAACTTTTTTCCCGTTTGTTTTGTAACCGACGAAACTTACCTTCATGAAATATTCACCGGGTTTCACTTTTTCGAACAGATAGCCCCCGTCTGTTAATGTTATGCTCCCCGTAGTCATAGTTGAATCCGGTAACTGAACCAGTCCGACAGAAGCAAACGGAACGGGCGATTTATCTTTATCAAGGCATACTTTTCCCCTGATGTTCTGAGCCTGCGCAGTAATGGAGGTTATCAGAAGTAAACAGAATATATATTTTCTCATTTGTGTTGTGTATCAATTCACTGCAGTGCTATAACTTTCGATTCGCCGTTAATATCCATGGGTATTTGCATACTCATCCCGGGTACAGTGACACCCAGATTACCGGCTATATGTGTTTTTGCTTTATTTTCAACCAGTAAGCCGGTACTTATGTTAATCACCATGTTAGATTTGCTCAACCCTTTTATATCATCGTAGGTTATTTTTGCTCCACCGGATTCCATGGGAACTGCATTCGCTGCTGCCTTAATATTTGATTCGGCAGTAACATTTGCTGCATTACCGTTTACTCCATCCAGATGATAGCTGGTTATTATATCGAGTGTCATTCCACCGGAATTAGTATTTAGTGTTACATTCCAGTTATCACCTGTTGATACCTCCTTCCCCGGTAGAAAAGAGGTGAACACTTCAACCATGGTTTTTAGTGTTTTATCGCTGACCATATTAGCTATCTGAGATTTTATTCCTGAAGCCATGGGGCCTGTAAGAGTAATGGCACTGGTATCTTTCATAATCACATCAGACAACATTTTTGAATTCACAATCTCAAGTACTTTGCCTGTAAAATCCATTTTAATATACAAAGCATTCTTACTTAACCGGTTCATGATGAACGACATGATATCAGCAGTTTCTTTAGATTTGATATCACCCTCACTGACCGAACTCATGCTGATCGTCTTTCCCATAGAATTTGTGATCGATATGAGGGTATCAAAACGTACTTCGGTGATCATAAAACCTGCTGTGGCGTCAATCATTTTTATTGAAACAGTATTATTGGTTTTCGACTCTATGGTTTGCTGATTCCCATTTACGGTCTGTGTAATTGTCTGTTCCGAAGAAGAACTAAACCGGTAAACTTTATTTTTCTCCAGGTTCATTTTAAGACTGACACTGTTTTGAGCCATGATCGAAACACAGAACAGGATTGCAATACATGATAATAAAATCTTTTTCATCAGGTTAGTTTTAAAAATTATTATGAATCATACACAAAAATATTAATGTAAACGTGTTTCAAAAACGTCAAATCGGTAAATGGATGAATTTTACAGGTGAATCACATATCTGACAGGTATGTTAAGAAACAATCCCTGTGTTTATAAAATCTGCAAGTCAAATTAAGACGAATAGTTTTAATCAAAACAGAATTTGTAAATATTATTCTATTGCAGGTAGAATATAGTCCTGCATAATGTTAACAGGTCGGTTAATTAGGTCATTATCATTCCAGCTCGTAAATACAACAACCATATCAAACGCAGGAAGTACAAAAATAAACTGACCAGCTCTGCCATGCGCACTATATTCCTTTACTTGTACACCATTCAGTAATAGAGGTACCTTCCACCAGTAATATCCGTAATATGTTCCATTCCAGGGACTAAAATAATCTTTTGCAGAGAGTGCTATCCATTCTTCAGGGACTATTTGCTGGCCATTCCATACTCCATTATTCAGGTAAAGTAATCCAAATTTCGCCACATCCCTGGAGGTCAACCTCAAACTTGCTCCGATTGAATATGTATTATTACCATAAATAGACCACTCGTGTTTCCCAATTCCCAAGGGCTTAAATAAATAGCGCACGGCAAATGTATCAAGGTTCATATTTGAAGCATTTGAAATGATTTTACCAAGAACAACAGGCAAACCGGTATTGTAAGTAAAAGTGGTTCCAGGTTCATGTATAAGGGATTTGCTGAGAACAAATTCCACCGGATCAGGACTTCTCGTCATGGTGATAAGTAGATTTTCCGAGTTATTGTAACTGGTTGTCCATTCATCCCAATTCAAACCTGATGACATTGTCAATAAATGATGTATTGTTATTTTTTCTTTTTCTGACCAATCAATATTAGTGTATTCGGGCAGATAATTTTTTATTGGCTCATCCACGCTTTTGATAAATTGCTTGTCAATTGCAATTCCTGTTAAAGCAGAACAAAAACTTTTTGATACAGAAGCTAATTCATGTACTTGATCTATATTATAAGCATTAAAATACTCTTCAAAAACAAATTTCCCGTTTTTTATTATTAATACACTATGTATAACTCCGTATTTATTCGCATTTATGTCATCAACCATGAATTGAATTAAGCCGGTATTTAAACCTACGGAATCTAAAGTAGAGACTTCAAGACCATCATTTCTCCGCAGAGGTGGTTTATACTTGTAGACACTATCAGTGCTTTCTTTTCTGCATGAAATCACAATGAATAATGTCAACAAAATAATTCCATAATGAAAATTAGGTTTTTTCATTTTGCTAGTGTTATATGTTAATTATCAAAACTCATTTGAGAACAGCAAAAACCAGGTTATGCAGAAATGAATGTAACATATAGTAACAATACATGAAATAGAAAATAGCTTTTGATCAAAGCTTTAATCAAGTAGATGACCCTCAGGATAAAATTTACCCTATAACACTCCCAACAATTTTTTTGCGGAACTATTGATTAATATTTAATAATAGGATATCCTTATATTGTATACAGAATGGTGATTTCTGTATTGTCATACCTGACAGTCAACCGGGATGATGAACCGGGCAAAGCTATTTTCTATTTTGGCTGAGTTATACTGGAATTTTTTCAATGCTGATTTAAGTCATCTATATACTAAAACTCCGGTATGCATTGTCATCTTCCATTCGTCCCCAATCTTAGAGTAAACCTTGCAGACTCTTCCGATCCAATGATTCTGGTTATTGTTTTTATCGATCCATAGCGTATCAATATCAACTACTGCAAATGCACCATTCCTTTCTTCTGAGATTACTATCTTTTTAATCTCGCGGTTATTTCGGGCCAATCTGGAATTGTCAAACAATTCCTGCCATCCTTTACTCCACCTTTCTTTGTCGAATTTTCCGAGCACCATTTCCCAATCCATTGGATCATGGGATAGAGAAGTTCTGGGCCATGGCCAAACCATGTCATGATGAAAAACAGAGATAAGAAGATTAACATCCTGTGTGTCCCAGGCTCGTGTCTCCCTGTTTACTATCTCCGTAATTTCCAATTCTTCTTTAGTCATAGTGGTTGAATTCAAAGTTTTTTATTAACAGACAGATTCCTCAGTTTGAACCCCTTTTTTATTATTCTATAATATGTTCTTTTTGATTTTTAAAAAGTCATCGGTTGAAATTATTTGTGCTCCCAATTTTTCAACTTCATTTAGTTTTTTTGACAGCGATTTTTTTCCAAAAATCGGGATAATAGTATCCTTAATCACAACTACCTGATACCCTCTGTTTAACGCACCTTTTATAGTTTCACTAACACAGACTTCAGCTGCCATGCCGGTAATGAATATTATCTTAATATTATTATTTTCTAAATAGGCCCTGAATTCATTATTGTAGAAACTATCAGCCAGAAATTTTTCAAAAATAACCGGATCATTTGTATTTAACCTGGAATCTATCTTTGCCCCGTCTGTACCCCTGACAGCAATATCAAACAGGAATAATGAGGAAAGAAATGTTTTCTTTCTGACAGATGCAGTATAAACAATCTTAAAATCTAATTCATAAGTATGGCCGATTACTTTATTTATATTAGTAATAGTTCGATTTGCGATCTTCCGGGGTGTATTATTCAGATAGCTGCATTGAACATCTATTACAAGTAATAATTCATTTATTCTCCGGGTTAAATCTATTTTTTCGCCTTTCTGTGAGCGCATAATATAAAATCTTCTCACAAGAAAAAACAGGAAAATATAGGATATTATTACTCCGGAAAGAACTGAAAGAATCATAATAAAACTAATATTCATAACCATCCCGGTTATAGGATAATTGATATTGTGAGCAATTTTATAGCCGATACATATCTATTTGATTACAGAAATGTCAGAATTCTAAAAGTCTGACAATAATGTTAATTTCTACGGTAGTATATTGCCGGATTTTAGAGTAAGCCCAGGCTTAAGTAATTTAAAATTTATTAACTAAAAATCTGTTTTTAAAATTTGTCGGTGAAAGTCATGATACTCGAACACCGGACAAGAGGTGCATAGCTTAAAGAACTCTTCTTCTATATACATCATAATCAGGTACTATACGATCATAATCGCTATCCATTAAAGGAGAAGAAATCATAAAATCTGCCGAAGACCGGTTGCATGCAATCGGGATGTTCCATACAACTGCCATACGTAATAGTGCCTTCACATCAGGATCGTGCGGTTGTGGTTCAAGCGGATCCCAAAAAAAGATCAGAAAATCGATCTCGCTTTCCGCAATCCTGGCACCTACCTGTTGATCGCCACCCAATGGACCACTCTGCAATTTTTCTATTTTAATGCCAAGCTCTTTTTCTAATATCGCGCCGGTAGTTCCCGTTGCGCATATCGTATGATGAGCCAATAATGTGGAATTGTATTTTGCCCATTCGACTAAGTCAGATTTTTTATTATCATGAGCTACAAGGGCTATTTTTTTATCAGGCTTCATAATAATTATTTTACTATCCATTCGTCTCTTCTCACTATTTCTCATCATGTTACTCCTTTTTTATCCAAATTAATAATTACAGAAATATGCCTTAATATATAGGCTGCAATATTGCAATCTGTCACCCGCCGGTTTTTGGTTAAATAAATTAAATATTAACAGATTATAAAAATATTAGTTTATACAATTACTTCAATACAATACGATTAATAATTTTGAAGTAAAAGTCATTTACATTACTTTCTTCACCAGAATTTGATATCATGCATTGGATTTTTTAATATATAGGTTTTCATAATCTCACCTGAATAGATATCATAAAAAAGGATTTCATAAACAGAATTTACAGTAATATAACTGTTAGTTTCCGGTTCCGGATCTAACTCAAAATCAGGATACTGATCATTGAGATATAATTAATCTCTGAGTTTTAAATCCTTTTTTTGTATTTACAGAGATTATATATATACCGGAATTTATTCCTGATAAGTTCATCTGATAAGAGTTATGGCCAGATAAAAATATTGTTTTTGGTAATATCTCCCTTAGTTTTAAACCTGCTAAACTCACTATTGATACAGAGCCAATAATCTCTTCTGAATTTTCAAATTCTATTGTAACTGAGGAACTAGCCGGATTCGGATAAAGTTTAAAGTTATCAAGTTTTAAAGATGACTTGCATATCTCAAAATAGTTGCACGATACAGAGGAACTACTGGTTCCATTAGTAATATTATTAAGTTCGGATCTTAGATCTGAGCTAATTTTTTCAGGTAATGCTTCTAAAAATTCCCGGGTAGGATAGTACCAACAAATAATAACTTCTTTATCCGGAGATACAATTTCGTTTAGATTAATTCTGACAGGGACTAATATATTCATAGTTTTGGAGACAGTATCTTTATTTAAGATGCTTCCTTCGATATATAACTTTCGTCCTAAAGTATCAGTCATAATAACAGGATAAGGATTCGGAGGAAATATATTTGAATCTTCATCGGTTCCACCTGAATATGTTCCGTTTTTACAAATTTTTAAAGTGTATTTCTTATTTATAGTTTGAAATATTACACATTCATGATCTATTAAAACTCCAATTTTCTGAAGTTCTTCTTTGTTTAAATTCAATATATTAATCGGGTCTAATATTCGCTCAATCCCATTCCCCAGATAATTTGTAAAAGTTTTCTTTGGATATTTTTTCTTGAGACAAATTAAATTTTCATATATGGACTCTAAATTCTTGTAGCGTTCAGGTAGTAAATTGAAAAAGCTCTTATGCGGAGTGAACCAAAAAATCTGACCAGCCTGATTATTTGTTATCACCGGGATCAGAGTATCCATGGCGGAATAAAAATTTCCGGAACCTTCTGGTTCGAATTGAGAATTAGTAACATAAGCAACAAAGAATTTATTAAATGTAGTTATTTTTTCTTCCTCTGGAATCAACTCAGGGTGACTTGTTAAGGTCATATCATATTGTCTTTCAATAATATTGTGGTAAAATGTTGCCCGATTTTTTCTTGCTATTCCAATAGCTCTCAATTCAGGATCAGAAAGACCTAATAATAATAATCTTTTATCAATAATTGTATCTGGCAACCAAATGCATGTTTCAGCTTTAAATGGCTGCCTTGCATCGTCAGATTTAGGCTCATTTACTAAAACTGATTGAACCGGATTAATATTTTCATTTTTAAGTTCAATCTCTGTGTTGATAGTTGAATTCTCAACTTTGGGCTGACTCAAATCTATTGTTTTTGTGATGGTAGAACCTGGTTCCACAGCAGCTTTTGTTAAAACATCTGAATTAGGAGCAGCCTTTGTTTTAATTGTTGGACTCTCAATCCGCGACTGATTCAAATCTGAAGTTTTTCTTTGGGAGAAGTCAGAATCCAAGACTACTTCTGTTGATGGCTCTGATTTCTGAAATTTACTGATCTCATTTATATTTACTTTTTTTGGATTTGACCAAATAATGAGGGCACTTAACCCTATAATTACTGCGCTTGTCATAATAATAAAATTAAAAGGTTTGTAATTTAATTTTACCCGATACCTGGCCCTGGCATTCGGATTATTTAATAGCTGGTGCACCTTTTCTATTTTATAAGGATTTGATAAATTCCTGAAATCGCTAAAGAACTTATCTATATCTGTTTGTGTAAAAGATTTTTCCATGCCTGATCGTTTAAAAGGTTATTAGCATTAGAGCTACTTTTATCTGCGCCTTAGTATTTAGAAGAGATAATAGTTTTTCTCTCCCCCTTTTCAACCGGAGCTTAACACCAGACAAACTTCCACCCTGGATTTTTTGTATTTCTTCCAGGGATAAATCTGAGATATGATAAAGGATTAATGCTTCAGCCATTCTCTCAGGCAGGGAAAGCATCTTCTCATAGACAATTTTAAAATCGGTCAGATACTCTTGATTCTGTCCAGAATCTATAATTTGATTAATTTCTGAATCATTGAATTCAGCCTTAAATTTTAGTCTCCGTTGTTTCATCTTTTGCAAATTACTTGCAATACTGAACAGATAAGATTTAAACACATTTTTGTCTTTGATTCTAATAAATCCTTCAAGGCAATTAAGAATAGTATCTTGCAATAAATCCGCTCCATCTTCCGGATTGCCGGCTATTGCACGGCAATACTTACTGAGTTGATTATGAACAGGCTCGTAAAGTGTAATGAATTCTACTTTGTTTTGAGTGTCCATTGATAGTTTTTTCTAGTTTAATAGTAAGTTGCCTGACCTGGCAAAAAAGTTACATGGATTAAGAGAATATTTCGTTATTTGGTTTTCGGAAAGTTTGAGATAAAAAGTTATTGGCGCTTTCATTAATATTAGCCAACCTGATACTAGACAGGTTACCGGATAGTACAAGTACTTGTTTACTTTTACAAGATGGAGAGTCCCGATAAAAGGAGGGTTAGTTAATAATTAACAGGAATTGAATGTTGACGGTGGTATGTGGAATTATATATTGTGCAATTGGCAGGTCTCGGGAATAAACACTGCCTGATTTACCTGGATAAATGTTTTCAGATACGGCACCTGGATATTATCCGGCAAGTACATAATGGGCCAGTGTTAGCGAAGGTTTTATCGTCCTTTGGTTAGTTTTACCCGTGCAAAAGGTTCCAGTATATTATTTTCTTTGCTGTCCATTTGCCATTGCCACGAATTGGAATTTTTGTCATATAAAAATGTCGTATGAAATGTACTGCTATCAGTAATTCTAAATACAAATTCAAGATTATTACTCTTTGGATTTGCATGGCCTATTGACTTAGCTGAAAGACCCCCGTTGCCTGTATTATCTAACCATAAACAAGTATATTGGTTTTTGTTTTGTTCCCGGGTAATGAAAACTATTGCCTCATAAGATGGTTTACCGTCAGTATCTTTTTCACGAGAAATTTCCTTGAATTGAATATATTGATGACCAAGAACCCAGTCAGCAACTATATCATGAGTTGTCACCTGGCCTGCTATGGTTCCCTGAAGAATCCATTTGCCAACCATATGATCAAGTAAAGAATCAGTAACAGGGGTTGTTTGCGACAGAGCACAAGTAGTTGGCAGGAGTGCTAAAAGAAAAATGTTCTTTAAGAATGTTTTCATAGTGTTAATTGTAAAATTAATTCAGGAAGCTGCTAAGTATCAAATGTTACAAGATTTTCTGTCATGTACAAATATTTTTTAAACTGTTAACTTGTACTTATAGATAGTAATCTCACTTTAGGCAGAGGTGTTAAAGATGTTCTGTTAAGTGAAATTTGACTGGCAAATTGGTACTGGTAAAAGGACCGAAGTTATCCTGGTTAAGTGTAATTGCTGAATTCTTGTCATTTTTTCATAATCTGTTCAAAATAATCGATCAATAATGGATAGATAGAAGTTCTAAAATAGAGGGACTTCTATCTTATATCCTGAGTCATTTAAATAAAAGTAATAATGATTTCATCAGTTTCAATGAGGTCATTTTGAATAGAACTTATTTTAGCGTTACCCTTTAATAAAATTTTATTGTCCGATTTGTCAACCTTATCGGCAGTATAATTAACACTACTATCATTTAGCATATCCTTTGGACATGTAAGCTCAACTTTATTCAGTAAAAGTTTTCCTTTGATAAAACCGGCATTGAATTCACGAGTCTTTTTGTTAAGCTTTATAAGACCCATATTTATTGTGACACCATTGTATTTGAACTTTACATCACGGCCAATCATCTCACCATTATCGTCAAAACAATTTTCGCATGAGAAATTGGAAAATGTCATTTCATTGCTAGATTTCTGCTCCGAAGAATTTTTGTCGATTACTTGATTATCAGGTTTCTTTTTCTCCTGGGCTTGACTTTCAGTACATAAAATAAATAATCCAAAAATTATTGCAGAAAACATAATTGATAAAATTGTAATCTTTTTCATTTTGTTAGTTTTTAAGTTAAATAAATCAAGTACATATCTATAAAATTGCTCGAGCCAAGGGTATAATGAAAAACCACTTTTACTAATCTCAAATAAATCAGTAGAATTGTAATCTAAAGCAGCAAAAATCATTTTCAAAGTGTAAATTCTTGGTGTGACTTCACCAGATTCAATACGTTGAAGAGTCCTGACATTTAAATTGCATTTTTCTACGAGCTCTTCCTGAGTGAAACCTTTGGATTTTCTAAGATCTGCAATCTTTTTACCTAATTCTGGTTGATTCATGATTCATTGAGATTTAAAGCAAGATTATATATTAACTTAAAAACTTCACACGGATTTGACATGATTTATACACGGCATCAGGACGGATTTATCCCGACATCCCCGAGAATTAGGGATCGTCAGGAGCACGGAGCATAGTGAAAAATTGGAGAATCGGAGAGTGGGAGCTGGGGTGATTTGATTCCGTGGAACTCCGTGTAAATCCGTGGTTAAAAAAAACAAGGCTCGGGGCACAGAGGACAGGGCAAGGTTAAAAATGAATTGGAGAAGTGGAGAACGGGAGATTGGGTGATTTGACTCATTAGTTGATGATTAAAACTCAAACCGTAATAATTGAAGAGCTGCAACGACCGGTTTCATTTATCCGGATGTAGAGTTCCGCCTTTGGTAAGCCACGATATACCAAAGGCCTCTAATGCAACAGTTTCAGCCCAGAACACAAAGTGAGAACCGTGATTACATGAGTTGAAAAAATTAAAAAATATCATTATCGCCAAAAGACAGGCAATCATTACAAGGCCACAGACTAAATAAATTATGTTTCTTTCCATTTTTCGCCTGGTCGGATGCAACTCCTTCCTTGTAAAAAAGAATATAGCAAATCCTGCCAGGATCAGAAAGAATATTGCGGCACATAGGAAATGAATCTTTCCTGCCAGGTCGAGAGGCTCTGTCTCAGTTGTGGGAAACCATGCTATACCTACTGCAAAAGATCCAGCCAGATTGGCTGTCCAGTTCTCCCATTTATTATATCCTTTATAAAAAAATAAAAAGAGGGCAATTGCACATAATGCTCCTACCAGTACATCCCGCATACCTGTATAATAATACTGACTGATGGTTTTTTGTATAACATCACCTTTAAATATCAGCGACATACCAATTACTAAGACGAATGGTAATAAAATACCTATCCATCCTACCGCGTTTCTTAATGCCAGGTAAGAATAGATCTGGTCTGAGGGGTTGTCTTTCGGTTTCATATTAAACAGGGTTTGTTAAAGGCTCGGGGCACAGAGCACAGAGCAAAGTGAAAAATGAATGGGAGAAGTGGAGAGTGGGAGATGGGGTTATTTGAATCTGTGGAACTCCGTGTAATCCGTGGTAAAAAAAACTATGCTCAGGGCACAGGGCAAAGTGAAAATTGTACGGGAGAAGTGGAGAGTGGGAGATGAGGTGATAATGTTCATTGAAACTCCGTGTTTAGAAGAGATCATTAATCAAGAACCTTCCTCTTGCAACATACCTTATTTAGATCATGAAACAATCTTCCTGCTCTCCGGACAAACTCCCGTCCCGTCAGTCACACAGAAAAAATGGCTGACATAATGAGCGTACAGCATGATCCCAAGTCCTTAAAATAATTATATGGTATGCAGTATTGCTTTTCAAATTTACAAAACTGTTTAAATCTTAGAGAACATTACCCGCTGTTTATTTTCTTACCGAAATTCTGCACTTAGTACTACTCAGGGCACAGAGCACAGGGCACAGGGCGAAGTGAAAAATGAATGGGAGAAGCGGAGAGAGGGAGATGAGGTGATTTTTCTGCATTAAACTCCCATTTTAAAAAGGTTAATGGCATCAGGTGACCGGTAATTTCTATGATATTACCGATTTTTTGAATGAAAACAGCTTAAATTGAATTCCTTTGCAGAATAATGCAAACCAACATGAATAAACCTGCCTCACAATCTGCAAAAGACAAAATTTCAAAACCAAATATATTCAGCCTGCTGAAACCATACTCCTGGTTAGTGATCATGATGATTATTATGGCTCTGGCGGGCAGTGCCATCAATATGCTGATCCCGAAGATTATCGCAAAAGGTATTGATACATTTTCATCAAACCGGTTTGATATGAAATCTGTAATTATTGAATTCCTGGCAGCTGCCGCAGCAATATTTGTATTCACTTCTTTGCAGAACATTATTCAGACATATGCCTCTGAGCGTGTAGCTAAAGATATACGCACGCAGTTGTCCGGGAAAATCTCTCGTCAGAGTTATTCCTATGTTCTTAAATCTAACCCATCAAAGCTATTAACAAACCTCACATCTGATATCGACTCTGTAAAGATGTTTGTTTCAATGGCTTTTGTTACAATTGTTTCTTCGGTATTTGTAATTGCAGGCACCTCTGTTTTGCTTATTCTTATAAACTGGAAACTGGCTTTAACTGTGATATCAATAGTTCCTGTTATAGGCGGAGCTTTTTTTATCGTATTGAGGAGAGTAAGAGTGTTGTTCAAAAGAAGCCGTGAAATTATTGATTCACTCAACAAGATTATAAACGAAAGTATAATGGGTTCTGCATTGATAAGGGTACTTAACTCACAGCAGCCGGAAAGCATGAGATTCCTTGAGACTAATATTGCATCACGTGACCTGGGATTATCCATTCTGCGACTTTTTGCCACACTCATACCAGTTATAATGTTTGTTTCCAATCTGGCTGTAGTTACAATACTTGCTCTTGGAGGCCATTTTGTTGTTGCCGGCACAATGTCACTCGGAAATTTTGCGGCATTCAACAGCTATCTATTGCTGCTGATATTTCCGATTCTTATGATTGGTTTTATGAGTAATATCATCGCCCAGGCATCAGCTTCATATTCAAGGGTTCTTGATGTTCTGGAAGCCCCGGAGACTCCTGATAGCGGGACTATTACCAGTAAAATCAGGGGCGATATTCTTCTGAAAAATGTATCTCTGTTCTATGGTGATAAGCCAATATTGAAGGATATTTCATTTTCAGTTAAAGCTGGCAGTAAAACTGCCATAATCGGACCAACAGCAGCAGGTAAAACACAGTTGCTATATCTTTTAACAAACCTTATTCCTCCCGGCTCCGGATCAATAGAATTTGACGGGATAAGCGCAGATAAATACACTAAAGAATTATTTCATAGTCAGATAGGCTTTGTTTTTCAGGATAGTGTGATTTTTAACATGAGTCTTCGTGAAAATATTGCTTTCAACGACAGGGTTACAAATGAATCCCTGGAAAAAGCCATTGAAACGTCTGAATTAACCGATTTCATTGAATCATTGCCTCAGAAACTGGACACTATTGTCTCGGAACGGGGTACAAGTCTGTCGGGCGGACAGAAACAGCGGATTATGCTGGCTCGCGCGCTGGCGATAAATCCTAAAATTCTTTTGCTTGACGATTTTACTTCGCGCGTTGACAGGAAGACAGAAAATAAAATCCTTTGCAACCTGCAGAACAATTATCCTGATCTGACCCTTATATCTGTTACTCAAAAAATTTCACCCGTAAGACATTTTGAACAGATCATACTCTTAATGGAGGGCGAAATTATTGCTACCGGAAGACATAAGGAATTATTAGAGAGTTCACCTGAATACGTACAGATTTACAGTTCACAACGAAGCACTCATCACTATGAACTATAATTTAAACCAACCATCTGATAAAACGGAGCAGAAAACATCAAATCTTGTTTCACTCAGGAAATTGATGACTCTCATTGGTGAAGAGCGCCGTAACCTGATAATAGCTTTTGCTGCCATTTTTTTAAATGGAGGATTGAGTCTGCTCGGACCATATCTGATTGGCTACACTATCGATACATACATTCAAACCAGGCAATATCACGGGGTATTGGTATTTGCGGCAATACTGCTGTCTCTTTACATTATTGCTTTTATCGTGAATTATATTCAGATGCTTATGATGGGCAGTATAGGGCAAAGAATGCTGTTCAGTCTGCGCAATGCCGTGTTTAATAAGCTTCAGGAGCTGCCTGTCGACTTTTTCAACCAGAATAAAGCTGGCGATTTAATCTCACGTATAAATAATGATACGGATAAGGTAAACCAGTTTTTCTCTCAATCTTTAATGCAGTTTATAGGCAGCCTTTTTACTATGACAGGTGCCGGGATAATCCTGCTCTGCATAAATCTGCCCCTTGGTCTTGCAGCACTCTCTCCGGCGTTGATTGTATGGGTTTTTACAAGGTTTGTATCTCCATGGGTTAAGCGCCGTAATGCTGAAAGCATGAAAAGTACAGGTAACCTGAGCGCAGAAATACAAGAAAGTCTCGCCAATTTTAAAGTCATTATCGCCTTCAATCGCCGCGACTATTTCAGGGAGCGGTTTAAAGAGGCTAACAAGCTTAATTACACCAAATCAATTCAGGCAGGTATCGCAAATAACGTATTCATGCCTGTGTATACCCTGGCTGCAAATATTGGTCAGCTAATTGTTCTATCACTTGGGATTTACCTGATTTTAAAAGGACATTTTTCGGTTGGGCTGCTTATAAGTTTTATATCTTATGTTACCAATTTTTACAATCCTCTGCGTCAGATGGCGTCATTGTGGGCCAGCTTCCAGGTCGCTATGGCAGGATGGGACCGTATCTCCCAGTTGTTATCGCTTGAAACCAATTTACTTATTACAGAAGGTACGGGTTGTGAAACAACCTCGTCATTCATACATTTTCGTAATGTGTCATTTAGGTATCCTAATGGCAAAGAGGTATTGCACAAGGTGAATTTCGATCTGGAAAGAGGGAAAACCTATGCGTTCGTAGGTCCGACCGGGGGAGGAAAAACAACCACTGCATCACTTATTGCCAGATTATATGATGCAACAAGAGGAACAATCCTGATAGACAATAAAGACATCCGTTCTTATACACCTGAGGAGCGCAGCCGTAAAATCGGATTTATTCTCCAGGAACCATTTCTGTTTTCGGGGACCGTACGTGATAATATCTTATACGGAAATGAAGGATACAGGAACTTCTCAAACGAAGAACTGTCAGATGCAATTTCAGAGGCAGGACTCGAAAGCCTTCTGGAAAGATTCGATGAAGGACTGGATACCAAAGTGCAAACCACCGGAGATGGTATCAGTTTAGGACAAAAGCAACTGATAGCTTTCATGCGTGCTGTACTTCGCAAACCTGAAGTGCTTATACTTGATGAAGCTACTGCAAACATTGATACCGTCACAGAACAATTGCTGGACAGCATTCTGAAAAAACTTCCTGAATCGACCACCCGGGTCATAATAGCTCATCGTTTAAACACAATAGAAAATGCCGATGAGATTTTCTTTGTCAACACCGGCAAGATAGTCCGTGCAGGATCATTTAAAGATGCAATTGATCTGCTTCTTCATGGAAAAACAGAAAGTTAAGACCTTCATGACCTGCAAGACCTGCAAGACAGCAATATACAACCGCGAATTACACAATAGTTTGCTGAATGTCAGATAGATCCAACAGGTAAGATAAACTTAAAATCACTGCCTTTGCCCTGGATGCTCTCAACCCAGATTTTGCCGCCATGTATTTCTACAAATTCCTTGCAGAGTAATAATCCTAAACCTGTTCCTTTTTCATCAGATGTTCCTGCTGTAGTGATTATTTGTGAAATGTCGAAGAGCTTGTCAATCATGGCGGGCGCTATCCCAACTCCGTTGTCAGATACTGTTATCGTAAGCATTGAAACCGCCTTTTCGACTTGGATATTTATTTGCCCGCCCGGACTGGTAAACTTTATGGCGTTTGAAATTAAATTTCTTAAAACTATTTTAAGCATGTTTTCGTCGGCCAGCAAAAGAATACTACCTGTTGGCGTGTAATTAACCTCTATCCTTTTCAAAAGAGCATTTGATTTAATATTATCAACTGTTTCCTGGCATGTCTTTTCAAAATCAATTATTTGGGGTTTAAAGTCTAATTTACCCGATTGTGATTTTGCCCATAGCAAGAGATCATCCAGTAAGTTAAAGGTCTTCTGTGAAATGGAATGGATAATTCCAATCTGCTTTTCAGTTGTAGCCAGGTCCTGTGTACGTATGTCATCAATAAGAATCTCGGAAAATCCTAATATCGTATTGAACGGATTTCTTAAATCATGGGCAAGAATTGATATAAAGCGATCTTTATCAACATTCAATTCCAGTAATTTTATTTCAGTTTGTTTAAGGATTGTGATATCACGTGAGACACCAAGAACTGAAACTACTTCCTGCCTGTCATTGAATTCAGGAAAAAGCCGTAAATCGAAGTAAGTCGGCCCATTTTCACCAGGCAGGTTGTATTGTTCAAATTGTGGTTGCTTTGAGGTAAACACTTTTTCTATTGTTTTCTCAATCATGTTGCTTTGGTTTTCATTATAAATACCACTTTCCCTGGGGGTTTTTCCTATAATCTGCCTTTCAGTCAGACCAGTTACTTTTATGCCTGCTTTATTAATATAGGTATGATGAAAATGCCTGTCATATCTTGTTATATAATCCTGGCTGTTTTCTGACAGAGCTCTGAACTTTATTTCGTTTTCTTCTGCCCTCTGTCTTTCAATGGTATAATTTTTAAGAAGGAATCTTATTATTAAAAAAATAAAGAAAGAGGAATAAATTGCAGTTACAATACTATCAGTCCAGCGAACCTTCTCTGAGGGGAATCCGGTTATCAGATCCGGTCTGTAAAACTGGATCAGGTAAATAAATATTATAAGAGCAATAAATAATACGATAATATATTTTCTGGTTTTATCCGGGACAATAATTAATGCAAGAATAAGTATTACAAAACCAGGCATTAAATCTGATCCGTTTATGCCTCCGTCAAAGATCCAGATTATGGCAATTCCGAGAAAAGTGACGGTGATCAATGGAATTACAAAAGGTTTGAATATCTTCTTGATCCTTGCGATATAGTAAAGAATTGTCAGCAGAAATATCCATGAAAGTCCAATGATAAGTGTTATAATTGAACTGGATAGAACAATACTTACAATCGAGGCAAACAGACATGCAAATATTCCTATCAGAACAGTAGATAAAAATAAACGGTGCTCAAGTGAGAAGCTTTCATCACCTGCTAAGATAAAGATACGGTATTCATTTTTTTTTCTAAATATCATAAAGCTATATTAGAATCTAATGCTAGATTCTTTACTGATATAGAGCAATTAACCAGTAAATCTAGTTCATTTTTTTGAAATGTAGGAGTTATAAACCATGATTATGAGGTTATCCTGAAAATTTGAGAACCCCGTAATAAAAATAACCAGTTAATTACTTGACTTGTATTGTACTAATTCATAAATTTGATTAAGTTAATGATGCGGGATTAATTTGCAATGCAATACATCTGGTGATCTGATTATCCGATTAGCATAACAGCTTAAATATCATCATTATGGAGAATCATTCTGGTGGTGTTAAAACCAAGCAACAAATGGCAGACGAATACGGGGTCTGCAGGAAAACGTTCAACAAACTACTGCTCAGAAAGCAAATTAAGCTCGATAGAGGATTAATTTATCCTAAAGAACAGATTCTGATTTACACCAAACTTGGGATTCCCAATAGTATCCAAAAAATCACATACTTTCCCAAAAGTTCCGGTTAATTCCCCGCTATTTCTTTGATTCTATTAGCTATCTGTTGATATTTGATATAAAGAAATCAAATATCTTCTTTAGAGGGCTAAATATCTTTTTCAATTTGATCTGATGACCTTTCAAATTTATTTTTTGAATTGATTATTGATTAAGAAATCAGATCTATCGTTAAGGTGCGCGCGATAGTGTGTAAATATAAAATATGCGCTCCATTACTAATAGAAAGGAGTAATTACCTATGAGTACAAAACTTGCATTCAGAACCCCTTTAGGCGGAGTGAAAATTCCAGCTGGACAATCTAAAGAATTAGGTATGGTTGATGTCAGCCCCTTTTCTAAAATCAGAATTGTCACTGATGAACGTGTCGGATCTGGTACTGGTGTCCACATTAGAATGACTATTACTGAGGGAAATGAGCTGGTTGCTCAGTTGGATGTATTGAGCTTAACGCCACATACCCAATTAACAAAGGTCTATGATGTTCCCGGAACAAAACTGACTATCTATGCCGATGCTATCGGCGGAACTGGATCAGATGGTATCGATTTTTTAGTTTACGGGAATTAGAATCAGTACTGTTAACAGACAAAGGACTGTATAGAGTGA
>JGI20214J51088_10000437_pt1 | contig 29260 bp, 25 predicted proteins | sample WetSurMetagenome_FD_51088 | JGI IMG/M metagenome (IMG submission 51088) | reverse complement strand
CCGCCATTAAAAATGGCAAATCGATGGATACATCTATGGGACTCACACCAGTTGAAGGACTTATAATGGGCACCAGATCAGGCGATGTGGATGCCGGAGCTCTTACACTGATTATGGAAAAGGAAGAAATCGATTATTCTTCCCTTAATACACTTTTAAATAAACATAGCGGTGTTTTGGGAATATCAGGGATATCTTCCGATATGCGGGAAGTTGAATCAGCTGCAGCGGAAGGTGATGAGCGGGCAACACTTGCGCTTAAAATGTATGATTATCGGGTTAAAAAGTATATCGGGGCATATGCAGCAGCAATGGGCGGTGTTGACCTGTTAATATTTACCGGTGGGATAGGAGAAAACAGCCCTGAAACCAGGGAAAATATTTGCAAAGATCTTGAGTTTCTTGGTCTTAAATTTGATAAACAAATAAATGATGGTGTAAGGGGCAAGGAATTGATCATAAGCAAAAAAGATTCCCAGGTGACCGTTATGATTGTTCCAACAAATGAAGAGTTTGTAATTGCTTCTGATACCTGCTATATTGTTGAACATCACACAGCTTAAAACTAACTTAAATATTACTCAATGGTGTTAAAGAACCTTAATGACCTTAAACGAATCGTTGAAGGAGGACCCAGGAAGAAACTCGTTCTGGCAGCAGCACAGGATCAACATTCATTGGGAGCTGTTATCAGAGCATACAAGGCCAATATTATTGATCCGATCCTGATTGGAGACAAGGAAGGGATCCAGAATATTTGTGAGGCGAATAATTACGATATCACCGGTATCAGGATTGTTCATGAACCTAATACGGATATGTCAGTCGAGTTGGCTGTGAGGATGGTCAGCAGCAAACAGGCCGATATCCTCATGAAGGGCAAGATAGGTTCGTCAGTCCTTCTGAAATGTGTTCTCAATAAGGAATGGGGACTAAGAACTGGTAATTTGCTATCCCATTTTGCTCTGTTCGAAGTGGAGACATATCATAAAGTAATAGCAGTAACCGACGTTGCTATGAATATTGCTCCCAATTTACAGGAGAAAATAGCTATTGTCAACAATGCAGTTGGTTGTCTGAATAAGCTTGGATATACTATGCCCAAAGTTGCTGTTCTTGGAGCCGTTGAAATGGTCAATGAGAATATGGAAGCAACACTGCATGCAGCCCTGTTATCAAAAATGAATCAACGCGACCAGATAAAAAACTGCATTATTGATGGCCCTCTTGCATTTGATAATGCCGTAAGTCTTGAAAGTGCTCAGCATAAAGGAATTAAAAGCGAGGTGGCAGGTGATACTGATCTTTTGTTGATGCCCGACATAGAAGTGGGCAATGTCTTATATAAATCATTGGTTTTCTTTGCAAAAGCGAAGGTTGCATCTATAATCCTTGGGGCCATGGTTCCGATAGTTCTGACATCAAGATCTGATTCTGAACAAGCTAAGTTCGACAGTATACTTCTCTCAGCAGCTGCAAGCAGATAATAATAATATGATCAGATCGCTTGAACAGATGGAGGAACAGGTTCTGGCGCTTAAAAAAAAGCACCGGATTGCTGTCGCCTGGGCACAGGATACAAATACCATAGGAGCTCTATATAAAGCTGTTAATAAGGGTATTATTGAAGCAATACTTATAGGTGATCCTGACAGGTTCTTACTTGCTTGCAAAGCCCTTGATATCGATGATAAACTCTTCACAATAACAGAATCAGCTACCGAAACCAAAGCTTCTTCAGAAGCTGTCAGACAAGCCAGAAATGGAGAAGCTGATATAGTTATGAAGGGTCTCGTAGGAACTGAAAAATTCCTCAAAGCTGTTATGGATAAGGAGAATGGATTAATGCTTCCAAATGCTGTGCTGAGTTATGTAGCTGCTATTGAAATTCCTCATTATCATAAGCTTCTCTTCATTACTGATCCTGCTGTAATTCCGTTTCCTGACCTTGATCAAAAGATCGTTATGGCAGAATATGCTATTGAAATGGCTCGCAGGTTTGGAATAGAAAAACCCAAAATTGCGCTCATTGGCGCTTCTGAAAAAATGAGCCGGCATTTCCCGAACTCAGTGGATTATGCTGTAATGTGTAAAATGGCCGGCCGCGGTCAGATAAAAAACTGCATTATGGACGGTCCTCTTGACCTCTTCCTGGCATGTGATAAGAAAAGTAATGAGATCAAGGGCGTGGAAACCTCAGTCAATGGTGATGCAGATATCCTTCTTTTTCCATCACTGGAATCGTCGAATCCATTCTACAAAGGACTGATGCTTTTTGCTGACGGAGTCCTGGCAGGTCTGATCAGAGGAACTGAAAAGCCTGTAATTGTTATGTCCAGAAGCGAAAGTGAGATGTCGAAGTATTACTGCATAGTATTATCGTGTCTTATGGCATGAAAGCAACTCTGTCATAAGAATAAAATTATAAAACAACTCAACCCAAAATATGGCAAAACGTCTAATTCTGGCAATCAATCCGGGATCAACATCAACCAAATTTTCAATCTTTGAAGAAGAAAATCTGATTTTTGAAAAAACACTCCGGCATAGTGCACAAGAGTTAGCTGGATTTGAAAAAATCTCAGATCAGTTTCATTTCAGAAAAAGCCTTATAATGAATGAGTTGTCTGAAAGGAAAACAGACCTGACTCGTATTGCAGCAATTGTAGGCCGTGGAGGCCTTGTAAGGCCCATAGAATCAGGAATATATAAGGTCAATAAAAAAATGAAGGATGATCTGATCTTTGGGATATCAGGTCAGCATGCCTGTAACCTTGGAGGCCTGATTGCCGATGATATTGCTTCTTCTTTACCGGGATCTGAAGCATTTATTGTTGATCCGGTGGTAGTGGATGAACTTCAGGATATTGCAAGATTCTCCGGACATCCGGAGATTGAAAGGAAGTCTATTTTTCATGCCCTTAACCAGAAGGCTGTTGCTCGCGTTTATGCTGCATCAACCGGGAGAGTATATGAAGATTTAAATCTCATTATCGCACATATGGGAGGAGGAGTGAGTGTTGGTGCTCATAAGAATGGAAGAGTGATTGATGTGAATAATGCCCTGAATGGAGATGGCCCGTTCTCTCCGGAACGGTCAGGAGGGTTGCCATCCGGGCAGCTCGTTGATCTCTGCTTCAGCGGAAGATTCTCACAATCCGACCTTATGTCTATGATTACCGGAAAAGGAGGAATGACAGCTTACCTTGGTACAAACAACTTTAAAGATATATGCAAACTGGCGGATAATGGCGATGAAAAAGCACGTATTATCAGTAAAGCCGCATCATATCAGGTTGGAAAAGAGATAGGAGCTATGGCAGCTGTTTTAAATGGAAAAGTAGATGCAATAATTCTTACCGGCGGAATGGCATATCAGGAGACACATGTAGAAAGTATAAAAGCAATGGTGAGTTATATTGCAGATGTTGTTGTCTATCCGGGTGAAGATGAGCTGAAAGCACTTGCCTTCAACGGATTACTTGCCCTTGATGGGAAGATTGAGATAAAAAACTACACCTGAAAGCATCTATTGCCACCGACCCCACTTTTTTTGCCCCCCAACCTTCTTTTTTTGCCCCCAAGCCCCCTGAAGGGGGGCTAATCAGCTATATTTAAGTATATTTACCTGAATATGAAGGAAATAGTCCCCCTTCAGGGGGATCCCGCGAAGCGGGAGGGGGCATTAATCACTTAACAGAATCATTCAGGGGGATCCCGCGAAGCGGGAGGGGGCATTCATCACTTAACAGAATCATTCAGGGGGATCCCGCGAAGCGGGAGGGGGCATTCATCACTTAACAGAATCATTCAGGGGGATCCCACGAAGCGGGAGGGGGCATTCACTCAAAACTGAAGTTACATTGGAGATGATAATTTGAAAATATTACGCGACTAATCATGGGTTATCAATAGCAACCGGCAAAATTTTCCCGTTAAAAATTTTATGACCATTTATGGCAAAATCGGAAATAAACCGGGCCATTGTTTTGGCATCAACAGGTGCTTTGTAACCGGGAAAAGCTTCCTCAAGCATTTCTGTTTGTACAGCACCCAGAGCCAGGCAGTTCACATTTATGCCGCAGGTGGTGAATTCAGTCGCCAGACACTCAGTAAGACATGCTAATGCTGCTTTTGATGCACTGTAATAGGAAAGCCCTCTGTATTTTGAACTTCCCTGAAAACCCCCCATGCTTGAGATATTTACTATATGAGATCCCGGTGCCATAAGTGGTTTTACCGCACGAATAACTGTTGCAGGTCCGAAAAAGTTAATTTCCATCATCAACCTTGCTTCCTGGTTTGAAATATCTTCAAATTCTTTTGCAACAAGAAAGCCAGCCATATTTATCAGGATATCGACTTTTTTGAAATGGCTGAAAACGCTATCATTGAATAACTTAATATTTGTATCAATAGTAGAAAGGTCAAGTGGCAGAATATGAACGTTTTTATTACCGTCCGACAGCTTTTTCAATGCTTTTTCATTCCTGCCTGTAACGAGTAAATTGTGACCTGTATCCTGAGCCAGTATAAGAACGATCTCTTTTCCTATTCCACGTGTCCCTCCGTTAACTATTATGTTCATATCTTGTGTTTCTTGGGTAAGCCAACAACAGCCTAAAATTGTCATTGCTAAGATATTAATTTATATGACTGCTGACTTTTTTCTATAGTTCAATTTTATACCTGCATAAATAATTAGTAACATTTGCACAGGAGATTGTCAGAAAAACCATTAATAATCCTATTTCAATATTCCCTGCTTTCTGACTGTTTTCAAGACCTGAAACAGAAACAGTTATGAGATATGATCAACTTATAATATGTTAATTGATATGCTATTTATGCATTTCGTTTGTTAACCATTTAGCGTATATTTGCACCATATTAATTTAAATCAGACCAAATAGATAATAAATTTTAAACCGGGAAAACAATGGATTATAAAGTATCAATAATCGGATGCGGAAATATAGGATTATCATTGCTGCAGGGTTTTTTAAAAGGTAATACTATCCCTCCTGAAAATATAACCGCAACCAGGAGAAATATCAGTGAGCTTTCACACCTGAAAGAATCAGGAGTCAGTTTGACAACAGACAATATCAGTGCGATTGAAAAATCCAATCTTGTAATAATCGCCGTTAAACCATATAATATCAGCAATATCCTTGAAGAGATTAAGGATCATCTGAAACCTCAGCGCCACATACTGATATCAGTTACTGCAGGGGTGACGATCAAACAGATCCAGGATATTGTGGGGGTTGCAATACCGGTTTTCAGGGCAATGCCGAATATATCTGCAAGTGTTGGAAAATCAGTTTCCTGCATAAGCCATAGTGGAGCTGGAACAGAAGATATTGCGTCAGTAAAATACTTGTTCGATATTATTGGTACCACAATGACTATAGATGAAGAGTTAATGCAATCAGCAACAATTTTAGGTGCCTGCGGTGTTGCATACGTACTGAGGTTTATAAGGGCGATGATTCAGGGTGGAATTCAGATCGGATTCGATGCCAGAACTGCCAGCGCGATAGTAAATCAGACTGTAAAAGGAGCTGCCGAATTATTAATAGAACGAAAAGAACATCCTGAATATGAGATTGATAAAGTGACTACTCCTAAAGGATGCACTATAGTGGGATTAAATGAAATGGAACATAATGGTTTTAGCTCATCATTGATTAAAGGAATAGTTGCATCATATGAAAAAATTGAAAAATAAGCTCTCATTTTCAATTAGTCATACTATTTTTCTATAATTATTGAGGATCTGCAGATAAGACTGATCAGCACTGGTGAAAGATTATGGACAATGTATATCAGAAGTGCATTTTTTTCGTTTATTTGTATGATTCACTGATAAAGTTACAAACTTGTAAATATGTTCCTCATCCATTCCTTTACATTTTTAAGAAGTCATATTTGTCGAAATATTTTTTCTTTTCTGATATTATTGTTCTCATTTTCAGTGATTTCAGGTCAGAAAAGCAGGGAAGAACCTCCACCTTTGCGGGAGAGACTATTTTTTGGCGGTAACTTCGGCCTTCAGTTCGGAACTATTACCGATATTCAGGTCTCACCGGTTATCGGATTATGGCTGTTACCACGCCTTGCTGTAGCGGTCGGACCAGATTACCGGTTTTATAAATACCATTCGGATAAAACAAATATTTATGGGGTAAAAGAATACCTGGAATTTGTAGTCATCAGGGATATTTCTAAAGTCATACCCATGGGTTCCAATACAGGGATTTTCCTTCATCTTGAAGATGAGCTGCTTAGTCTGGAGTCTGACTTTTGGAAATATCCCCCGGTATTCACTGACCGATTCTATGTAAATACTGTGCTTGCCGGTGCAGGAATAAGTCAGCAGATAGGAAGGAGAGCATCGATGAATTTCATGGTTTTATGGGCACTGAATGACCCCGGCTATGAAATTTACAGTAACCCTGAAATAAGAGTTAGTTTTACTTTTTAATCAGATCCGTTAACCATTTTTATCAGCCCGGAACTATTGAGAAAGTCAATAGTTAAGTATCTGATTATCAAATAATATGATGCATTATAATGAATAACTGAGAAAATTTTAGTTTACGCTTTCAGCTTAAAATTTTCCATGTTATATATTCCTGATACTCATTTTAAATTATATTTGTGCGGATTTTTTAATACAATACTAAAGCAAGATGAAGATTGAAAATAATAAAATGGTTTCTCTGATATATGAATTGAGGGAAAATAATTCTGAGGGAAGAATAATTGAATCTCTCGATGACAACAAGCCTCTGACATTTGTCTATGGTACTGGCAGATTACTTCCTGTTTTTGAATCCAATATTAATTCTCTGAAAAAAGGAGATAACTTCAGGTTTGCCCTGAACTCCGAAATGGCCTACGGTGAGAAAAGAGAGGAAATGATAGTCAATGTTCCCATCACTGTTTTTGAAACAGATGGAAAACTGAATGAAGATATATGCCAGGTGGGAAATGAAGTTCCGATGATGGATACCGAGGGTAATCCTTTAAACGGTATTATAAACGAAATTACAGACTCATTTGTTAAGATGGATTTCAACCACCCTATGGCTGGTCTCGATCTGTTTTTTTCAGGCAGGATAGTTGATGTCCGTGAGGCTACTGATAGTGAACTTTCTGCAATAATGGGTTCCTGTTCAGGTTGTGGAGGAAAAGAACATTCTGATTGCTCAGGTAGCTGCAGCTGATCTTCAATATCAGAAAATGTGGTAGAGGATAGGTATTCATGAATAGCCATTTCCTCGGACAGGATCATATATAAACTTATAAGTTATTCATATTTAACCTGTTAAAGTATTTACACCCAGGTTAAACAAACAGAGTTCACCATTTTTCAAAGCAGTTATCTGACCGAAGAAAATAAAGTATTTATTGATGAAAAAAGTCTGGAAGCTTTTTCCTTATTCTCTGTTATGTATAATTAGTATTACTTTGGTTCTTTTAGTACTGAAAGCAAACCATATTCTTGAAATTTCTTCGTTAATCTTGCTCTCTTTTCGCCTGTTAAGTGTTTTCCTTCTGTTTATTTATGCCTTCCGGAAAAGATCCCTTACAACATGGATTCTTGTATGCATGGTTGCTGGAGCAGAGTTCGGCTATGATGTTCCGGAAATTGCAAAAAAACTTCAGGTGTTGAGTGATATTTTTCTCAGGCTCATTAAAACTATTATCGCTCCTCTGCTATTCTCAACACTTGTGGTTGGAATTGCCGGACATGCTGATATAAAGCAGATTGGGAGAATGGGATGGAAGTCGCTTCTCTACTTTGAGATAGTATCAACTCTGGCATTATTCATCGGGCTTCTTGCAATTAATATAGGCAAAGCAGGTATTGGAGTAGTTTTACCTCCGAATCCTGAAGTCATGCCGGTTACTTCAATAAAAGCCCAGTCTACAAGTGATTTTATTCTTCACATCTTTCCTGAAAATATAGCTAAAGCAATATTTGAAGGACAGATACTGCAGATTGTCATATTCAGTATAATATTCGGGATTGCAGTAGCAATAGTGAAAGAAAAGTACCGGACCCCAATGATCCGGTTTAGTGAAAGCCTGGCAGAAATAATGTTTAAGTTTACCAATATTGTAATGTATTTTGCTCCGGTTGCAGTGTTTGCAGCCATTGCTTATACAGTTGGACATATGGGACTGGATATTCTATATAATCTTTTCAAACTCCTCGCTACCTTATATGTGGCATTGATATCATTTCTTGTTTTTGTTCTTCTTCCCGTTGCACTGATTTTCAGAATTCCCGTCAGACCATTTATTAAAGCAGTCTCCGAGCCTGCAACAATTGCATTTGCTACTTCGAACTCTGAGTCTGCATTGCCATCAGCTATGGAATCGATGGAGAAGTTCGGAATACCCAGGAAGATAGTCGCTTTTGTTATACCGACAGGCTATAGTTTTAATCTTGATGGCACAACACTTTATCTTTCCCTGGCATCAATATTTGTTGCGCAGGCTGCAGGTATAGATCTGCCAATTGAAAAGCAACTTGTAATCTGTTTTACCCTAATGCTCACAAGCAAGGGAGTAGCAGGAGTATCAAGAGCGTCTCTCGTGATCTTACTGGGAACTGTGGTTAGTTTCGGTTTACCTGTCGAACCTGTCTTTATCATACTTGGGATAGATGTCCTTATGGATATGGCACGCACATCCGTCAATGTAATAGGCAATTGTCTCGCAACAGCTGTAATTGCACGCTCCGAGAATGAGTTTGATGAAGTTGCTGCCAGGAACTTCAAACCTGAATAGTTGTAATCTCCCTGATTTTGTATTTAGCATTTAATATTTAATATTTAGTTTTCAGCATTTCACTGTATTGTTCCTCTGTGAAACTCTGACATGTTATTAATTGTTGGTGAGACAGTATAAAAGATATTTTTTTACGACGGAAAACACGGATTACCACGGAATTGTTTGTCTGTGTTTTTTTCCGTGCAACTCTGTGTAAGTTATTTTGTCATTCCAATCACGGATTAACACAGACATATGCCAATTCTGGCCCCAAAATCTCTAAATTCATATATCTGACAGGTTATGATATTATACTAATTCTTAGTCTATAAGGCTATAAATGAGCCTACTGCTAAAATAATTAAGAAAATTATCCCGTCCAGGATCGAATATTCATCCAAAGCCGCAGGATAGCCAGCCAATGTTTACGCCACAGCAGGATCTGATTTTCGTTTTTCGCTGAAGGTGGAATAGTATTGCAGAATTGTTTAAATGATAGAATTTTTTCTACATGCAGGATATACATGCTTTCCAAATGGTAAAACAGGTTTCTTAATATCAACAAATCCTTCAGAAACATTTTTAACACTTAAATCTCAACTTCACCAGAATTGAGTATTTGATCCGGATACGGAGGAGAGTCTAAAATATTCAATTTTTCAAATTTGCTATTCGAAATTAGAATCTGAAAAATCTCAGATTTTTTTCCTAATGATATGAAAAACATCTATAATACAAAAACAGGCAACATTACATTTGTAACCCCAGCTATTCAGCACAATTAGTGACACCTGTAATCAAAATAAACTCTCATTGAGATTACATAGGTAACTATTCTTGTCTTAAATATATATATAATCATAATAACATAATTATCAATACTATATAATAGCTTATTTACAGTTATTATTGAATATAATGTCATTCAAAGATAGTACAATCCTTATAAAAAGTTAGAAAACTATTTTATATAGCTGTATACCAAATGTTTAACTATCTAAACTATAGTACTACTTAATATAATCACTAAATTTAAATATAAGAATATCAATTATATACAAATGTAATGGTTTTGCAGGTAAACTGGTTATATAATTGTAATTACAGATGTAATGATAAAAGATTACAGATGGAATCTTTAATATATTTACATTTGTAATATCAATTTATTCTAATATGAAAGAGCGCATACTTGAATTTTTAAGGAATGAAAACAAATCTTCCGCACAGCTGGCAGAAGAAATTGGCGTTCAGGCTTCCGGTATCTCCCACATACTATCTGGAAGAAACAACCCCAGTCTTGATTTTATCCTTAAAATGCTTGAGAAATATCAGTTTCTTTCAACTGATTGGTTGTTATTCGGCAAAGGCTCTATGTATAAAGACATCAGAATGCAGAATCTCTTTGATGTAAATAATGGTTCTGGTAATAACGACTATCCGGAACAATCTGAAAATAAGCCTTATAAGCCTGAACCTGATTTTCAAAACTCAGGAAAAGATCCTGATCATAAGGCATTTAAAGTTAATGAAACGAATAAAACCCCTGTTGTTGAGAAAATAGTCTGGTTCTATGACAACAATAGCTTTGAAGAGTACTATCCCGGCCATTGAAAAGGGTTAATAACGGATAACCTGTCTGAATTTTTCTGAGATCTGATTCTCCTGAAGCCTGCGTATTATGCTTATATACTTTGATTTCATCAATTATCCTGTGCAAACAATACATACCATCCTATTAAAAATTGAGTTTTATACCGATAAAATCAGTCATTAAAATTATCTTTGCGATAAATCAGAGAGAAATGGCAAAGCGCATTGAAGATCTTGAAGTAATTGAAAATAAGCGCCTTACAATCGATTTTTTTGTTATCGAACTATCAGGAAGGGAAAAGGTTTCAGATTTTAGGCCAGGTCAGTTTGCCCAGGTAAGGGTTGATGGCAGTCCCGAAACTTTCCTGCGCCGTCCGATATCAATTCATGATGTTGATTATGAGAAAAATACTATTAAACTTCTTATTCAGGTAGCTGGAAAAGGCACAGAAACCTTATCAAAACTTAAAAAAGGTGATTTGTTAAATCTGATTTATCCGTTAGGGAACTCTTTCAGTTTGCCAGATAGGAAGGAAAAAATACTTTTAGTGGGAGGAGGATGTGGGGTTGCCCCTTTGTTATTTCTGGGAAAATACTTGAAATCAAATGGTTATGTTCCTGATATTCTTCTTGGTTTTAGGAATAGTGAACGTATAATTGAATATAAGGAGTATCTGAAAATCGGAAAAGTCTTACTTACAACTGAGGATGGCTCTGAAGGTGAAAAGGGTTATGTCACAAACCATTCTGTATTTAAAACAAGCACCTATAACCGGATTTATTGNTGNGGACCNGATTCAATGATGAGGGCAATAGCCGGTTACTGCAAAAAAAATAGTGTAGTTTGTGAAGTTTCGCTTGAAAACCTGATGGGCTGTGGAATAGGTGCTTGTCTTTGTTGTATCGTTGATACTGTTAAAGGGAACGTTTGCACATGTACCGACGGACCTGTTTTCAATATAACTGAATTAAAATGGTAAACCTAGGTTTTTCAATTGGTGATTTGCATTTTAAAAACCCTGTGCTGACTGCTTCCGGTACTTTTGGATATGGCCCGGAATTTGAGGATTTTCTGGATATATCCTCACTGGGTGGAATTGTTGTTAAAGGAACAACACTTGAACCAAGGGAAGGAAATCTTTATCCACGGATGGCAGAAACACCTTCAGGTATGTTGAATAGTGTAGGCCTGCAGAATAAGGGTATAGATTACTTTGAAAATAATATCTATCCACGAATCTCATCCTATGAAACAAACATTATTGTAAACATCAATGGCAGCTATGTGGATGATTATGTTGCTCTTGCCAAACGGATTGATAAACTTGAAAAGATTCCGGCAGTTGAGCTTAACATATCTTGCCCTAATGTAAAAATGGGAGGCATGGCATTTGGAACAAATCTCGATTCTGCCAGGGAGGTGACAAGGGCTGTAAGGTCTGCATATTCAAAAAAACTAATAGTAAAATTGTCTCCCAATGTTACAAACATTGTTGATTTTGCCAGGGTTGTGGAGGAAGAAGGAGCTGATTCTATATCTCTGATCAACACATTACTTGGCATGTCTGTCGATGTCGGCAAAATGAGGCCGGCTCTCTCTACAATAACCGGTGGACTGTCGGGACCGGCAATAAAACCAATTGCTCTTCGGATGGTATGGCAGGTTGCAAGAGTTGTGAGCATTCCCGTTATTGGTATGGGGGGTATTATGACGACTTCAGACGCTTTGGAGTTCTTTCTTGCCGGTGCAAGTGCCGTACAAATCGGAACGGCTTCATTCGTTGACCCTCAGGCATCTGTAAAAATCTTGGAGGGCATTGAAGACTATCTGATGGAGAAAGGTTTTTCCGACATAAAGGAAATAATCGGCTATATAAACAAAACATATTGAAAAAATATGGACATGATTTCCGCTTGTATATGTCTGAAATTTATTGAGTATAAATATTATAATATCTGTTTTTTGCTTTAAATTTGTAAGAATTTAAAAACATTTTGTTTCAATTTATTAATCAATCACTTTAAAAATGGCAGAAGGCTCACAAATTGATAACCTCGACAGGAAAATTCTTGATATAATTACTAAGAATGCCAGGATACCCTATCTTGAGGTGGCGAGGGAATGTGGTGTTTCAGGAGCTGCGATTCATCAGCGAGTTCAGAGACTTATACGGATAGGGGTCATACGAGGATCTGAATTTAAGGTCGATCCGGTCATGGTTGGTTTCAAGACCTGCGCATATATAGGCATATTTCTCGATCACCCGGGCCATTTCCGTGAAGTAATTGCCAAATTCAAGGATATTCCTGAGATAATTGAATGCCACTATACAACAGGCAATTATTCGCTATTTATTAAAGTATATACCCGTGACAATGAGCATCTGCGTATGATACTCACTGATACTATTCAAAATATTTCTGGTATTGTGCGTACAGAAACTTTAATATCTCTCGAAGAGTCAATTAACCGGCAGATTCCGGTTCTTTCACGGTAGGAATTAATAAAATAATAAGCATTTACACAGTCCTGCAATAAGTTAAGGATTTTTATGGGAAAGGAACCAGTAAAAATTGTAACATTTTTTTGCATTAAAATAAATTTATCATACATTTGCACTCGCAAAAACTGAGGAAGATTCAGTAGCTCAGTTGGTAGAGCATCCCGCTTTGCGGGAGAGTTCTCGGTTCTTTAAACAAAATTTGATTCAGTAGCTCAGTTGGTAGAGCACATCCCTTTTAAGGATGGGGTCCTGGGTTCGAGCCCCAGCTGGATCACAACAAGTAAAAAAAGGAATTAGTGTTAATTCCTTTTTTTGTGTCTCACCGAAACATGTATACTCTTTATATTCTTCATAGTAAGACTGTTGATCGGTATTGTGTCGGTAATTCTTGTGATCAAACCAGTGGATTAAGTGAACTTAACTAAGTAAAAGGAATTTTACTGTCGCGGTGATTCCATGGTGAGTTATTTATACCCGGTTATATTGTATTAAGAAAGAAGCAAGAATTATTCGAAAAATAGCCTTTGGAATTATTGGATAGGCTGTACTTACCTCAGGCTTATCATGTCGCCAACTCATTAGAAAGACAGAATTTACATCAAAACAAACTTCACTTATCATCGAAAATAGTAAATATCAAATAAGCAGGTAAAAGTTCCACAATCATCCGGACATTTTCATATAAATCTGACTATCGTTGCAGAAAACTTCACCTTATTTGCTGTGAAATAGGTATGAACAAAGTGGAAAATTTAGCTTATATTTGATTTAGAGGATTAATACCAATATAAGCCAAAAAACAGATAGACTGATCTTGAAATCTTTATAAACCCCAAATCAATGAAAACAAAAACAAGTTATTTAATTTTCCTAAGTATAATATTGGGAATGTGTTTAATACTTACAAATAGCTGTAATAAAAAAGATGATTCTAAAGGACAAATGCCTGTCGATATCACTATGGTGAGCATTCCCGCGGGCACTTTTACAATGGGCAGTCCTACCGGCGAGGTGAGTCGTGACCTTGATGAGACCCAGTACACTGTAACTCTGGATGCTTTTCGGATGAGCAAGTACGAGATAACAAATGCCCAGTTTGCAATCTTCCTGAATGCCAAAAGCATTGGCAGCAACGGGCTATATGCAGCTGGAACATATCCCACTCAACCTTTGATTTATCCTAGCTCGGGTAATATAGACTGGGGATTGCATTACACTGGCGGAAAATGGATTCCTGTTGCAGGGAAAGAAAACCATCCGGTGATATTTTTAACATGGTATGGAGCTTCCGAGTTTGCTACCTTTGTGGGTGGGCATCTGCCTACAGAAGCTCAGTGGGAGTATGCCTGTCGTGCCGGAACTACTACACCATTCAACACCGGCAATTGTTTAAGTAATACACAGGCCAATTACAATTGGTCATCTCCATACAATACTTGCACCAATGCCAATACAACACCATCAGGCGCAACCCAGGCAGTAGGTACCTATCCTCCAAATGCCTTCGGATTGAACGATATGCATGGCAATGACTGGGAATGGTGCAGCGATTGGTACGGCTCTTATCCTGCTGCCGCTCAAACCAATCCCTCTGGACCTGCAACGGGTTCCCTACGCGTGATTCGTGGCGGCAGTTGTATATACTATGCCAGGTACTGTCGCTCAGCCGATCGAAATAACAGCAGTCCTGACTCATACTCAGGCTTTGTTGGTATTCGCATTGTTCTTGTTCCTTAGTCCAATGCTTCAGATGGATTTCGGAAAAAATTAAGTGACCTGTCTTTATTATTCTCTTTCAGATGGATAAAATGATTATTCTGTTTAATTGCTTATTGTGGCTTAATTAATTTTAAATCAGTATTATACAAGTAAAATAGTACTTAGAATATTCCATAAACACGCTATAATTCACATTATCTAATTCAGTTCATCCGCAATTCTGTATATTAGCATTATCGATTGTCTGATAAAAAAGTAAATATGATGAAACAACTTTTTAAAGACAAAGTAGTCATTGTAACAGGAGCCTCATCAGGAATAGGGGAAGCCATTGCACGTAAGTTTGCCCTGAAGGGGAGTAAGGTAGTTCTCGCAGCTCGCTCAGAATCCAGACTGTCACAGATAGTCAGAGAAATAAGAATTTTAGGTGGCGAAGCCTTTTTTGTGAAAACGGATGTAAGTATTGAATCTGAGTGCAAAAATCTCATTGATAAAACTATTGAAAAATATGGTACTCTTAATATCCTGGTTAACAATGCTGGCTTATCAATGAGAGCTACTTTTCCTGATGTTGATCTTGGAGTGCTACACAAGCTGATGGACGTGAACTTCTGGGGAACAGTTTATTGTACAAAATATGCTTTACCTTACCTTATTGAACGAAAAGGATCACTTGTCGGCGTTTCGTCAGTAGCAGGATTTCATGGTTTACCCGGAAGGACAGGCTATTCAGCTTCAAAATTTGCAATGCATGGATTCCTTGAGACTATTCGTATTGAAAATCTTAAAAAGGGTTTGCATGTAATGATAATTGCACCCGGATTCACTACCACTGAGATCCGGAAACACGCTCTCCTGGCCGATGGATCGGAACAGGGGGAGTCGCCAAGGGACGAGCATAAGCTTATGCCTCCTGAATATGTAGCGAAATGGGTGCTAAAGGGTATCAGAAAAAAGAAGAGAAACAAACTACTTACATGGGATGGGAGATTGACAGCCCTTTTCCAGAGAATTGTACCAACTTTTGTCGACTGGGCTTATTACTATGAAATGTCAAGAGAACCCAAGTCGCCAATTAAATAATTTCCGATTTGGAATTGAGATTGCCGCGAAATCCTTAGCCATGTTTTTAATGCCAAACAGGTAGGATTCATCCTGTTTTGGACTTGTCCAGATATTAAAGTAAACTATCACTGTGATACTCTGCTGGTTCGCAGTTATAAAGCAATCTTAAGTCCCAGGTCCGATTCAAAGCATAAAGAAGGTGGGGAAAAAAGTTTGTAATGAATTCCTCATATCTGCGTCATGTATAAAAACAACATCTAATTAAATACAGACGCTATGAAAAAATTAATTTTACTCATCGTTTTAACGATCACAGGAACCCTCGTTTATGGTCAGAGATCAATTGATGCTCTGTTTGAAAAATATGCAGGACGAGATGGATTCACTACTGTAACTATTAATGGGAATCTGCTTAAGCTCTTTGCCTGCAATGATTCTGATGATAAAGATAATCCGATGCCTGCAAGTATTACTGAGATAAGAATTCTGNCACAGGAAGATAAAGATCTCAAGGTTGATAATTTTTATGACATGGTAATCAAGGATATAAACCTTAACTCCTATGATGAGTTTATGAGAGTAAAAGAATCAGACCAGGATCTGAGAATGTTAGTAAGGACAGAAGGTAATAAATTCAAAGAGTTTCTTCTTATTGCCGGCGGAGAAGACAATGCCCTTATCCAGATAAAAGGTAACATGACTTTTAAAGAAGCAAGAAAATTCTCCGACGATGCAAAGAAAAACCATGGTATGGACATTGTTTCTAATGATAAGTAATTATTAATGTAGCTATCTTTATCTGCACTGAAGTAATTACTTATAGACGGAATGACAAGGAGTGATTTTAGTGAACTTGTTAAGCAGCTTAGTCGTAAACTATACGCTTATGCCTTCCGCTTTCTTCAAAATCAGGAGGAGGCGGAAGATGCTGTTCAGGAGGTTTTTATAAAGCTTTGGCGGATGAAGGAAAAGCTTGGGGAATATGAAAGTATTGAAGCACTGGCAACAACCATGACTAAGAATTATTGTATCGATCAGGTAAGAAAACATAAGAATATTTTTAAGGAAGAATACAAAAGAGAAGGTTACTTGAGTTTAATTTCTCCATCACCACAGGAACAGATGGAAAACAGGGAATCAAATGATATTATTCACAATATTATTGATCATCTTCCTGAAATATATAAAACTATTGTAAAATTTAAGGATATCGATGGTTTATCGTATGAAGAGATAGCTGATAAAACAGAACAGAATGTCAATACACTGAGAGTTACAATCTCAAGAGCAAGAAGATTGATCAGAGACGAATATAATAAGTACCAATATGAACGAAGAGGAATTAAACAGGTTGACCGAAAAGTACTATAGCGGAAGTTGTACTGACGAGGAGGAAAGGACCCTACGAGAATATTTTAGAAATAATATTGCTCCTGAAGGGTTTGAAGCCGAGAAGGTTATCTTCGGTTATTATGATTCAGCAGGAATAATCCCTGAGCCATCTGTTGACTTCGAGACAAGGATTATGGATGGGATTGAGTCCTCAGATCGCAAAACGGGATTGCTGAAAAGAAGAAAATATATTCTTCCGTATCTTAGTGCAGCAGCAGGTATACTTATTCTTGTCGGATCGTATTTCTTTTTTATCAGCAGGAGCAGGAGTGAAGATACCTTCAGGGATCCTAAGGTTGCATATGCCGAAACCATAAAAATACTGAAGGATGTTTCAATCCGGCTTAATAATGGTACTCGTGCATTGGAACCGGTAGCCAAAATAGATAAGATGAAGACTAAGAGCTTTGAAGAAATTAATAAATCGTCGAGTTTGATCAGGAAAAACCTGAAAAACCTCGATTACCTGGGAAGAGCGTTTGAAATCGCCGGTATTCCTGTCAATAAAAATACTAATAAATAAAAATCAATGATATGAAAAAGCTATTTCTTTCTGTTTCAGCTCTGTATCTGACCCTAATGATACAGGCTCAGTCGAATCCAATCGATGAAATGTTCAATAAATACTCGGAAAAACAGGGATTCACTGTCGTAACAATATCAGGTAAAATGTTCAGTATGTTTGCAAGCCAGGAAACAGAAAACAATGATGCGGACAATGTCATAAGCCACCTCAAATCGATAAAGATACTTTCTGTGGAGGACTCACTATTGAACAAGAACCTTAATTTTTATACTGAACTCAGTAAGAAACTTGATCTTTCTCAATATGAAGATCTTATGGTGGTAAAGGAAGGACCGGATGTTACAAAGTTCCTGATACGGCAGAGTGGGAAAGTGATTACTGAACTACTTGTTATAACGGGTGGGCCGGCAGGAAATTCTCTAATTTCCATTAAAGGGAATCTTAATCTTAAAAATATTTCAGATCTGTCAAAAGACGTTGGTATACAAGAACTTAAAAGTCTGAATAATATCGACAAGAAGAAGCCTGAATAGAATCATAATGAATATTTATACCAGTTAAAGCAACCAAACTACAATTGATTTAGTCATATTCTCAGGAGCACAAGTTTTATCCGGATGATCTGCATATCCATTTTTTTCTATATTTGTATATAATTCGAAATATGATTAAATTATTAAGCTATGAATAAATTGTTAGCAAAGCGATTTGGGGCTCTGATGAGTGCTCTTGTATTTATTTCAACAGTTTCATTTTCACAATTTGATAATGTCGATTTTTTGCAGGCAGGTGCTAAAGATGGTTTAAAGATTACACAGGCATATCTCTCTCCCTGGGTAAATGCATTCGGGGCAGGTCTCAACGGCAGCTGGTATAATACTGCAAAACCTCATAAATTCGGAGGTTTTGATATTACCGCTGGAATTAATGTTGGTATGGTTCCCTCTTCAGCCACCACTTTTGATGTAACTAAAATCGGCCTCACCTCTCTTTCTGGCACAGGTATTGCATCTACAGTTGCCGGTCCGGATAAGGATGGTCCGACCCTGACTGCAACAACAGGAGGCGTGACTCTCGCTTCATTCAAAACACCTCCCGGAACAAACTGGAAACTTATGCCGGTTCCTACTGCCCAGGTAGGTATTGGACTGCCTTTAGGAACAGAAATTAAACTCAGATTTATTCCAAAAATATCCATCCAGGGCGGAAGCATCTCACTTTGGGGCGTTGGCCTGGTACACAGCATAATGCAGTATATTCCGGGAAGTAAATTAATGCCATTTGATGTATCACTTTTTGGCGGCTATACCAAATTGCAGGGAAATGTTCCATTGAGTCTTCAGCCAAAGGAAGGAGCTCCAACGAATTATACTACATATAATGTATTGACTTCTTTTAAAGATCAGAAGATGAGTGCAGATGTTAAAGCATTAACAATTGGCATTATAGGGTCACTTAATCTGCCTGTTCTTACAGTTTATGGTGGATTGGGGTATAGTAAAACCAGTACGGTTATAGAACTCCTGGGTAATTATCCGTTACCGGTTGTTAATACTGCAATTTCTACAACCGAAGGTGTTTATGAAGATAAAGGTGTTGTTAAAAATTTTGACAAGCTGGAGATCAAGAATTTTTCGGGTGTCAGGGCAAATATCGGACTAAGGATCAAACTTTCCGTAGTCACGTTTCATGTTGACTACACAAGGGCACAGTATAATGTGGTATCAACAGGTTTGGGAATCTCGTTCAGATAAAAAGAAACTAATATACTTTTTGAAATCCCCGGGGTTCACTACTGCCGGGGATTTTTTTTAAAAAGTGTATATTAATCAAAAGAATCTTCGTATTTAATTAAACGAGATATTAACAGTCCTGGAAATGAGTTTGGTGTTCAAAAAATGGCTTATGTATTTATATTTGTATTAAATCTGGTGCTGTTGATTGATTAATTTGAAAATGATGAAAACTTTTTTGCATTAATATGGTTATATATTTTTAAAATAAGCCTTTACACTTTAAGTTCATGAACTTCAAAGTTAGATTCACTTTAAGTACTCATAAACTATTCTGAGATTAATGATTTCCGATCCGAAAAAAATAAATTCCGCTTACCGTGCGTTACTTCTTGCTGCAAAAAATGTAGTGACTGCAGAAGATACTGTCATAATACGGAGAGCATTGGATCTGGCGATGGAGGCCTCCGGTGATAAAGTTATACTGACAGGTGAACCTGAAATACTTCATGCTCTTTCTGTCGCCAGGATTATAGCAGGAGAGATGGGACTTGGACTTACCTCAATAATTACTGCATTATTACATGACTCCTACAACAGTTTGAATCTTCCACCAAAAGATCTTGAAAAAGAGTTTGGAAAGAAGGTAGTTGAAATTCTGAACGGATTTTCGCGTATTACCAGCATTGATTCAATGCAGTCATCTTTCCAGGCTGAGAATTTCCGTAAGTTGCTATTAAGTCTGGCAGATGATGTAAGAGTAATTCTTATAAAGCTTGTTGAACGGCTTGAGTACATGCGTAACCTTGATTTTGCACCCGAAAAGGAGAGATTACCCCTGGCATCTGAAACGTACTTCCTTTATGCACCATTAGCCCATAGGCTTGGTTATTATAATATCAAGTCGGAAATGGAAGATCTTGCTGTTAAATATCTTGAACCCGAACAATATAAATATGTCGATTGCCGTCTGAAGGACACCACAGCATCCAGGAATAAACTTATCAGGGATTTCTCAGTTCCATTAAAAGAAAAACTGGAAAAGCAAGGCTTTAGGTTCACTATCAAAAGTCGCACAAAATCAATACATTCCATTATGCTAAAGATGAAGAAGCAAGGAGTGGAATTTGAAGAAGTGTATGATCTTTTTGCAGTCAGGATAATTATAGAAAGTGAAAGCGAAAACGAGAAATCAGATTGCTGGAGAGCCTATTCAATTGTTACTGATTTATATCAACCTAATCCCAGCCGGTTAAGAGACTGGATTTCTGTCCCAAAATCAAACGGGTATGAATCTCTTCATACTACAGTTGTTGGACCTAGAGGCAAATGGGTTGAGGTTCAGATCAGATCGTTCAGGATGGATGAGATAGCTGAAAAGGGATTGGCAGCACATTTCAAGTATAAGGGAATCAAAGGAGAAGGCGGGCTTGACTCCTGGTTATCAAAAATGCGTGAAATACTTGAATCGCCTGAAAAAGAAGATAACGCATTTCTTGATCAGGTGAGGCCTGGTTTATACACTGATGAAGTTTTTGTCTTTACACCCAAAGGCGACCTCAGGCAATTACCTGCAGGAGCAACAGTACTTGATTTTGCATTTGATATTCATACTGCTGTTGGAGCGACATGCGTGGGAGCCAAGGTGAACGGGAAGAATGTTACCATAAAATATGTCCTTCAGAATGGAGATCATGTTTCAGTTATAAGATCGAAAAACCAGAAACCGAAGCAGGATTGGCTTTCATTTGTGATAACAACAAAAGCAAAAACAAAGATTAAGCAGGTTCTGAACGAAGAAAAGACCAAAGCGGCGGCTGAAGGGAAGGAGATATTGATGCGCCGGATGAAGAACTGGAAGATAACATATGGTGATACCCTGATCCAAAAACTACTCAATTCTTACAGTTTGAAAACTGCCCAGGATCTGTATTATCTCATTGCCACTGAAAAGATAGAACTCCTGCAGATAAAAGAAGTATTGTTGAAGGAGGAATCGATAGATGAGATTCCTCCTGTCACTATTATTCCTGAGAGAGAGTCAAAAGAGCAGACTGATTCCCAGATTTCTGATTACCTGATAATTGAAGACAGGATTGAGGGACTTGATTATAAACTGTCAAAATGTTGTAATCCTGTATTTGGCGACACTGTTTTTGGATTTGTTACGATTTCGGAGGGAATAAAAATTCACCGGACCAGTTGTCCTAATGCACATAACATGATGGCCAGATATCCTTACAGGGTAATAGCTGCCCGCTGGTCTAAGTCGAAATCCAGTCCATCATTTGTGGCAGCGATAAAAATAGCCGGAATTGAGGACATCGGTATGGTAAATAAAATTGCCGATGTCATTGCCGATCATAAAGCCGTTGTCAGGAGTTTTAATTATAATATGGCTGACGGTATGTTTGAAGGGATACTTAATATAATGGTCCCTAATAGCGATGTTCTTCAGAGTATTATGAGAAAGATACAAGGTCTGAAAGGGATTCTTAAAACTTCAAGGTATGATAATGCCTAGTGCGCAGTGCTCAGAGCCCTAGCTGGCGCCGATTTGCAATAGGTGCCAAATACAGCACATGCCGTACAAAACAGATTCATAGCACGGATTACAAATCCGCGCTAACTAGTTTCTCCTTGCTGGCGCCGATTTGCAATCGGTGCCAAATACAGCACATACTGCAACAACGCAGGTTCTTAGCATGGATTACAAATCTGCGCTGGCGAGCTGATAGGTGCTAGTATCTCTGGTCTGGTTTTACAGGCAGCTTAGCCATCTTCTCAACCTCAATAGACGGAAAACCAAACTCTTCAACAACTTTTCCAAGTATCAGATATGTGCCGCTTCCTTTAAATGGCCAGCTTTTAAGGGATTGAGAAAAATGCGTGGTATCGAAAAAATTGCCTTCAGCATCGATGAAGCATCCGAAATTCATCCAGTCATTTTTTATCGTCTTGATATATTTAACCGTTACAAGGTGTCCGACCATCCTGATTCTTTTGCCGCAAAATTCGTTCAGCCTGCGGGCAGATACTTCACCGCGGAAGGAGGTCTCAAGCATATCGAACCAGCTCATTGTGACAGGAAAACCAAACAACTCGATTTCATCGTAAACATCTTCAATATTTCCCTGGACCAGTTCCGGAAGCGAGAAGTTCCTGACAGGAGAGGAGAAAAGCGGACGAATATTATCCGGTTTGTGTTTGTTAATCATCATATGCGCTTCCCAAAGAAGCACAGACTTCTGTTTGCCTGTAAATCTCAGTGCACCTGCCCTTATCAGAAGAATGACCTGCTCAAGCCCCGGGTTTACCCTTGTAACAAAATCGTTCAGATCGGTGAAAGGACCGTCAGCGCGGCGTATCTCTTCAATTGACTGTGCCAGGTTATACTCAATGCTCATTATATGAATGAACCCTATGTATATGTCTGTTCCATAAATTGTTGTCTTGTAATTACTTTTATTTACACATGGCAATTGTATTGTGGCACCAAATCTTCTTGCTTCATGCACATATACCCATGTCCTGTAAAATCCACCGAAGTTGTTTATTACAGCTACCATGAATTCAAGAGGCCAGTGTGCTTTCAGGTAAAGGCTCTGATAGCTCTCCACAGCGTATGAAGCAGAATGGGCTTTTGAGAATGAATACCCGGCAAAAGATTCAATCTGCCTCCATACCTCTTTTGTAACTTCTTCGCTGTAACCCTTCTCACGGCAGTTTGAGAAGAATCTTTCAACAATCCGCTGCATCTCCTGTTTAGATCTGTGCTTGCCACTCATTGCCCGGCGCAGTGTATCAGCATCAGCAAGATCAAGTCCTGCAAAGTGATGACAGACTTTCAGAACATCTTCCTGATAAACCATGACACCAAAAGTCTCTTCCAGCTGTTCTTTCATCACCGGGTGTATATATTCGAATTTTCCGGGATTATGAAACCTGTAAATATATTCACGCATCATTCCTGATCGTGCGACACCTGGTCTTATTACCGAGCTTGCGGCCACCAGAGATGTGTAATTGTCGCATCTTAGCTTTTTGAGAAGTCCGCGCATAGCAGGACTTTCAATATAAAAGCATCCTTTTGTTTCGCCGATCTTAAGATACTCTTTAACCTTTTCATCAGTTTTAAATTTCTGTACAGCATGAACATCGACATCAATGCCGCGGTTATGCAATATTATTTCAGCACTCTCGCGGATGTGGCCGATTCCGCGCTGACTCAGTATGTCGAGTTTTTCAAAGCCTATTTCTTCTGCAGTGTACATATCCCACTGGGTGGTAGGAAAGCCTTTAGGAGGCATATCGAGAGCGGTATAACATGTTATCGGTTCTTCGGAAATCAATATTCCACCGGCATGAATACTTCTCATATTGGGAAAATCCGCAATCTTGAGTCCAATCGAAAAAATTAAATTGCTTATATCATTCCTGTTTGTTTCAGATGAAGGATTATCGATCAGGGAATCAATCTCTTCCTTGGGTAATCCGTGCACCTTTCCAAGTTCACGGACAATAGACTTCCCTCTGAAAGTACTCATAGTACCGAGAAGTGCGGTGTGTTTATACCCGTATCGTTTAAATATATAGTCAATTACCACATCTCTCTCTTTCCAGGAATAATCAATATCGAAGTCGGGGGGACTGCTCCGTTTAGGGTTTATGAATCGCTCAAAGTAAAGGTTTAGATCAATTGGGTCAACATTGGTGATTTTCAGACAATAAGCAACAACTGAATTTGCACCGCTGCCACGACCTACGTGATAAAAACCCTGTGCCATGGAATACCTTACAATGTCCCAGGTTATAAGAAAGTATGATGAGAAACCGAGCCTGTCAATTATCTCAAGTTCATGTTTTACTCTTTTCTTTGCTTCATTGTTCTGCCTACCGTATCTATATATCATTCCATCCCATGCAAGTTTCTCAAGGAGCAGCTTGTCATCGTATCTGCTGGCAGAATAGATTTTTTTATTCTTAAGTCCTTCAAGATCAAACTTTAGATTGCAGTCATCCAGCAGTTTTTTTGTATTATTGACTAACCATGGGTATTCCCTGAAGGTTCTTTCATTATCGCCAGGAGTCTTAAAGAATTCATCATCGCCGGCGCACTGCAATTGTTTCAGGTGGCTTAGCAGAATATTATTGTCAACAGCCCTCAGGTTCTTATGTATAGTAATATCATCTGTCTCTGAAAATGTAACCGGTTGAAGGATGACCATTGAATTTCTGTTCATTGATGAAGTCAGGGTCAGCAGGCTGTTCAGCTCATATGGTTTTATTCCAATGCGCTCATTATCAAATAATTTACGATCAGGGGTTTTTCTCAGGGAATATATTATATACGATTCTGAGAAGTGAGGAGCAGGAAATGGGATTGATGTTTTGCTGAAATTAATATCTGAGAGAAATTCATTCAATTCCCTTAAACCGCTGTTATTACGTGCAATCCCGATATACTGCAGCTCATTTCCATTTCGGAATTCAATACCTGCAACCGGTCTTATATTGTTTTTGCTGCATTCCGCTGCAAATTCAGGTATTGCTGTTGAGTTATTTATATCAGTAAGAACAATAGTATCTGTCGTGACAGCCAGCGCTTTCTGCACAAGCTGTTCAACGGACATTGTTCCGTAGCGCAGGCTGTAATATGAGTGACAATTCAGATACATTGGTTCTCGGTACTTGGTGCTGGTTCTTGGTTATCTGGAACCTCACAGAAGCTGGCGCGGATTTGTAATCCGTGCCTCATGTTCAACCTCACAGAAGCTGGCGCGGATTTGTAATCCGTGCCTCATGTTTACAATTTCCTGTGGCACCGATTACAAATCGGCGCCATCTGTCTTTCCTGTTGCCCGCTGCCCGACACCTGTTGCCTTTTTCATCTCCCTCCATACATCATATATTTTTTAAGTCTTTCCTCCATCATGTTCTGCTCTTTAAGAGCATTTTCAAGCTGTTTAAGGGCCTTTTCCTCTCTTTCGCTTATCGTCATTACTCCCGAAGCTCTTCTTACCGCATTTCGCCCGAAACGCTTCCGCAGCTTGTCCATTGCCATATAAAGACTGACCTTTTCTGGAGTATCGTCAAACAAATCGAGTTGCTGAACTCCTCTGACCATATGGCTGAATCTCACGCCAATCAGCCTTATAAGCATGCGCCTTTGGTACAGTCTGCCAAAGAGCTCTTTGGTGATATCTGCAAGAACATGGTCAAATGATGTATAAGGTATCCGTTTCTGCAGGGTGTGGGTATCGAAGTTTGAGTACCGTATTTTTACGGTGACACATGAAGTGAGTTTCTCCTGTTTTCTAAGCTCGAATGCAATCTTCTCCACCATGCTTACCAGTAATTGATTCAGTCTCACCATGTCGGTGGTATCTTTTTCAAAGGTGTGTTCGGTGCTTATTGATTTCTGTTCCGAATAGCTGATGACGGGAGTAGAGTCTATTCCATTGGCTCTTTTCCACATTTCTATACCATTTTTTCCCATCAGTTTTTCAAGCATCTCAATGGGAATATTTCTCAGTGTATAAATTGTTGCAATGCCCATCGAGCGAAGGAGCTGATAAGTCTTCTGACCTATCATGGGTATTTTTCTTATCGAGAGCGGATCGAGGAATGGGAGCACAATCTCTTTTCGTACCTCGATCTCCCCGTTTGGTTTTGCCTCTCCTGTTGCAATCTTTGATACGGTCTTGTTAATTGATAGTCCGATTGATATGGGGAGACCGGTCTCTTTAATTATATATTGCCGCAATTCATGCGACCATTTATAGCATCCGTAAAAACGGTCCATTCCTGTAAGATCAATGTAATGTTCATCAACGGATGCTTTTTCATATAATGGTGCCCTTTCTGCAATTATGCCGGTCACTATGTTTGAGTAGTTACTGTAAAGCTCCATATCACCTCTTATCACTATGGCATCGGGACACATATTTCTGGCCATTTTCATCGGCATCGCCGAACTCACACCATATCGTCGTGCCTCATAACTGCAGCTCGATACCACTCCACGGTCCGACATGCCGCCGATTATCACCGGCTTGCCGTTAAGCCGGCTGTTCTTAAGCCTCTCAACAGATACAAAAAAAGTATCCAGGTCGAGATGCAGAACTGATCGGTCTATGTTGCCGGAGAGGATCATTATATAGTTTTTAATAGTAATTACGGCTGCGAGTCAAGGATTGCTTCGTCTCCGCCAATTGGCGTATCCTCGCAATGACCGTAAACTTTATTTGCTTCTGTTAATTTTCCAACCTGAAATAACCTTACCTGCACTGTCTTTGCGAGGATCCGCCGGTAGGCGGAGACGAAGCAATCTCCAACTCCCAGATTAGAATTATTTTAAAAATATTTCATATTTCTTGCTTATATAACAATTAAGTTTTACTTTTGATTAGAATTTAATCAATTATATGATTACAATATAATCAATTTTTTATTATGTATTTTGCATCTAACATAAAATTTTTAAGAAAAAGGAGGGGCAGAACACAGGATGATGTGGCGTTTGCCCTTAACCTTAAACGTTCAACCCTCAGCGGTTATGAGAACGGTGTTGCCCAACCCGGGATAGAAATCCTGATCTCTTTTTCCGGTTACTTTAACATTGCAATCGATACAATCCTGAAACTGGATATACCAAAGTTGTCGGAAAGTCAGCTTGGTGAACTGGAAAGAGGATATGATGCTTATGTTAAAGGAAGTAATCTCAGGGTACTGACTACAACTGTTAATTCACAGAACAGGGAAAACATTGAGCTGGTCCCTGAGAAAGCAAAAGCAGGTTATACAACCGGATATGCTGATCCTGAGTATATTGGCGAACTACCGGTATTCACACTGCCATTTCTTTCAGATAAAAAGAAGTACAGGACTTTTCAGTTGAAGGGAGACTCAATGCTTCCGATACCAGATGGTTCCTGGGTGACAGGTGAATATCTCCAGGACTGGATGCAGATAATCAGCGGGAAAGCTTATGTGGTTTTTACACTCAATGACGGTATTGTCTTTAAAGTTGTTGAAAACAATTTAAGAAAAGACGGCAAGCTTGTCCTTTATTCACTGAACCCAATTTATGAACCGTACGAGGTGCATGTCAATGAGGTTAAAGAGATATGGAAATTCGTTAATTATATAAGCAGTGAACTACCTGATCCTGTATTACCGGAAAAACAACTCATCCAGGCTGTAGCAGGAATGAAACATGATCTGGAAAGGATAAAGGCCAAACTGGGAAAGGATATTTCGGATATAGATGAAGAAAAGTGAGTGGAAGACCCCCTGGTCGCTTCGCGCCCTTCCCCCTAAAGGGGGACTGATTCTTTGACATAAGCAGATTATACTTGGAGATCGGGAATTATCCCCCCTTTAGGGGGACAGGGGGCAAAAAATGCCACCTTCCATTTTCAAATCCTATGGGAATTGATGATATCTCTGCAAGTTTTTCAAACTCAATTTTAAGGTGAGCCAATGTGAGGAAATGATCTATATTCTTACGTATCTTCGTTGTCTCAGAACTCATTATGATAAAAACTCCTGGCTCAATGAAGTTCCGAAGGAAAGGAGATTCACATATTATTGGTGTGCCATCAGGTATTAGCTCCATTATTTTATTAAAAACAAACAGCAACCGGTTATCCAGCACCTTTGCAAAATAGACCTTTGAAGCTCCGGACCTGAGCATACGTGAGGTGTCTTTTGCTGAATTTCCGTCTGTTTCTTCAAATATCGCGTAGCCTTCTTCCTCATAAACAGTTCTCAATCCGGGAGTAGTCTCATGAAAATGAGGAGTTATTTTAATTGCGGTAATCTTAAGGTCTGAGAACTGTTCAATCACTCTGCAAGCCATTGATGTTTTCCCGGATTTGGTGCCTGTACCGGCAATAAGGATGAGATTTGGGATAGTCATTATACTCTCTTAATAATCAAAAAAATAACCGCAAAGTTCGCAAAGGTTTTAGCAGAGGACACAAAGAAGAAAAATAATGAGTTTTTCTTTGCGTGCTTTGTTTTTTCTTAACGGGCTTTGCGGTTAAACAAAAGTAAAAAGAAAAAAACTATTCTTTTGTCAATGAAAGTATCAGCTGAATCATCTTCTCGTTATCTGATTCCGGAATTTTTCCAACATATAAAGCCCTGCAGATACGGTTTTTATCAAGGATCACCACAGTATAGTTATCTTTTGGAAGACCCCATAAATTCAAAAGAGTCCAGTCATAATCAAACAGAATAGTTGTTCCGAATTTTTTAGCCTTCTTGCCTGCAATTGAACGTATCAGTGCATTCGGTTTCCAGGTAGATTTGCAGTCGACAATACCAAAACCTTTAAAGTACTCCCTGCTGATTCGTTTATCAACATCAACAGCTTTGTTGACGGCTTCATTAAAAGGTTCATTCAATTCNGATTCATCCGGATCGACATAATTGACCTGAATCACTTTTCCGGCCCAGGTATTCATTGTAAATTCTTTCTTTTCTGAATCAGTAAACATCCATTCCGGAGCTTTCATTCCGACAGCCAGTTTGACATTCTGCTGACCGAAAATCCCGGGAAGAGCAATTAAACTGAGAACTAGAGTGAAGATCATTTTTTTCATAAGTCGGCTTTTAAAATTTATTGCGAAATATATGAATTATTTATCATTAATTAATTTTTACAATTTATATCATTTATCCCGGCAACAATATTACTTTTGCGGTCTAATTAATTTGTATGCAGTTAATAAGAAATATTGCGATCATTGCACATGTGGATCATGGGAAAACCACTCTGGTTGACCGTATTATACAGGAATGCCAGGTGCTTGATCAGAGAAAGGAGGCGGGTGATCTTATTCTTGACAGTAACGATCTTGAGCGGGAAAGAGGGATTACAATACTCTCAAAAAACGTTTCAGCCAATTATAAAGGGGTTAAAATAAATA
>JGI20214J51088_10000436_pt1 | contig 29295 bp, 24 predicted proteins | sample WetSurMetagenome_FD_51088 | JGI IMG/M metagenome (IMG submission 51088) | reverse complement strand
CGAACCTGCCGAGCGAACCGGCCGAAACGAACACCCTGTCGGCCGCGTCCCCCCGCTCGACGGCGGCGCGTCCGGAAAACGATACCGCGCCCGCCGTGCCGCCGCTATGTAGCGTAACCGTGCCGGACGCGCGCAACTGGGCTACGGACTGGTTCTGCCGCAGCATCACCCGCACGCTCGATGAAGGAACGTGGAACAGCGTCCCTTCGGCATAATACCCCCGGCCTTCGAACAGTTCCCACGGGTCCCCGTCGGGATTGCCGGTCTCGTTTTGCGCGAGAAGAACCGTACCGTTCCGCGTTTTTCCCGCGGGCGAACGCACCGCGTCGCGGGCCGCGGGCGCGCACTGTACAACGCATGCGCCGCACAGGATTGCGGACACGAACACGAGCCGCGCCGCCGCGGAAAATACGAATCGAGAAATGGAAGGGGACGTTACGAGCCGGTTGCGGACAGGGGCCTTCACACGGCTTTCGCCCTGGCGTTGCGAAGCGCCTCGCCGGGCGCCATGGCCGCAATCTTCTTGAGCTTGCCGGACAAAAGCTTGCGCTGGAGCAGCGATACGTGGTCTATGATGAGCAGGCCGTCGAGGTGGTCTATTTCGTGCAGGAACGCGCGGGCGAGGAGATCGTCGGCTTTTTCGACGGTGAATTCGGCTCCCGCCGCGTCAAAGGCCTTGACCGACACGATTTCGGGGCGTGTAATATCGAGATGGATGTCGGGGAAACTCAGGCAGCCTTCCTCACGCTCCACGAGTTCCTCGGATTGGTAGGTGAATTCCGGATTGACAAGAACTATGGGCGGCGCCTCGCCCCTGGTGGCGTCTATCGTCACGATACGCTTCGACACACCCACCTGGGGCGCGGCCAGCCCCACGCCGTCGTTCTGGGCCATGGTCTCGATCATCTCGTTTACGAGATCGGCCAACCCCGCGTCGAAGACGGTCACGGGCTTCGCCTTTTTCCGGAGAATAGGATCGCCGTAATAAACGATGTCGAGCATGAGCCTTACGCCTTTTTCTCGATTCTGGGCTGTTCGGCGCTCTCGGCTGGCTTGGGATCACCCAGCACCGACGCTATCGCGCTCTTCCTGAACTCCGCCACGGTGTTGTTGTCGGATATCTTCACCATCACCGTGTCGTCCTTCACGTTGCCCACCGTTCCCAGCATGCCGCCGATGGTGACGATTTTGTCGCCCTTCTTGATGTTTTTGAGCATATTCTGGGTCTCCTTCTGCTTCTTCTGCTGGGGAAGAATCATGAGGAAGTAGATGATGGCGAACACGACGGCCATCATCAGGAGGGTCGGCAACATGCTCTTGCCCCCCCCGGGCTGTCCGGCCGCTCCGCTCGTTTGGGCAAACAGAAACGCCGAATTTAGCATCACGATCAGAGAGGTAAGGGAATAGCGCATGACATGGCCTTTCTTTAGGTGAAATTGGTTGCTGGTGAGGTTAATAAAATATAATATGTATACCCCTTCCCTCTCCTCAATAATGCTATCCCCGTCATTTCATTGATTTTCGATTTTGACCGGGGTGATATTGAGGCTAACTCCAACAATAAGAAAAGAAAATGCCACAAAATGGGGAGGTATCTCTCACGCTTCAGCCTGGTGCGTTCAGTCGTACTGTTTACATTGCTCGCGCCGCGCACCGGTCCGGTTGACGGCGGCGAGGAAGGGGGTTGATTTGGGGAAGGGGTAGATTGAGGAAAGGGACGAAAAGTAAGGCGACGAAATCGGACATCCCTCATGAGCGGAATATCATGAGGTCGAATATCGGTAAAATCATGAACAATTCGGTCTTCGACTTCGACCAAGCAGGGTCGAAATTCACGATATTAAAAAAGTTCTCATGTCCTGGCAAATAACCTGAAATATATGCCCCTCTCTCTCTCCGCCCTCGTCCGATACTAGGCCGTCCCGGGACCCGCCACAGGTTGTCGGTTAGCATCAAAAATTCCCAAAAAATCGTCCATTTCATTAGTATATTGTATCTTTGCGGTAAAGACCCAAAATGCGATATTCCCCCCCCCACATAGTCAAAGGAGTATCTATGTTCTTCAAGATTTTCCGGTTCTTTTTGATACTATCAACAATGGCCTTTTCCCTGAATGCCGCGGTTTCGATCAACGGCACCATCAAAGATCAGGCCTCGAGCGCGGCAATCCAGGGCGCGGTCGTGAGCCTTGCCGCAAACGGCCTCACAAGCGTTTCGGACAGTGCCGGTAAATACTCATTCGGCGGGGCGGTGTCGGTAAGGGACGACGCACGTGCGCATGCATGGGAGCGCTCGCCCGTTTTGTCCGCAAACCGATTTCTCTTCAGCGTCACGGACAGGCCGGCACGGGTGAAGCTTGACCTTTTCACCCTCGACGGCAGGCACGCACGGACCCTGCTCGACAAATTGCTTCCCGAAGGAAACTACCGGCTCAACGCACCAACCGCCGGACTCTCCAGCCAGATATACGTTCTCAAGGTGCAAATCGGCCCCCGCGTCACCATAATGACCGTATCGCCCTCCCACGGCGGGACAAAGGCCGCGCAACTGTCCGCAGCCCCCGCCGCCGCAGAGCAGCCTATGCAAAAAACCGTTGCCGTGGCCGATTCGATCCTTGTGTGGGCGGTGGGATACGACATCGGAAAACTCGCCATCGAAAACCTGACGGGCACCTACGACATCTCCCTCACGAAAACAGTACCCTCCGGCCAGGTGCAAGTCCTGCAGACCACGCAGGCCGGAGATAACCTCGCCCCCCAGCCCAACCTGACGTTCGCCGCAGACGACGGTTCCTCGCTGCCAACGCTCACGGTCACGCCCGCAACCGCGTACCAGACCATTTACGGCTTCGGCGCCGCGTTCACCGAGACCGCCGTGTATAATCTGTGCAAGGTTACCGCGGCCCGTAAAAATGAAGTGCTCAACCTGTTTTTCAACCCCTACACGGGAGCGGGGTTCTCGCTCATACGCACCACGATCAACAGTTGCGACTTCTCATTGGGCCTGTATGACTACGACGGCACACCCAACGATTACGACCTCGCCGATTTCGACATGAGCCACGATAAAAAATGGATGATCCCGACGATCCGGCAGGCAATCGCCGTTCCCGGCTCGAATTTCAAGCTGTTCGCCTCTCCGTGGGCTCCTCCCGCCTGGATGAAGACGTCGAATACCAGGCTGGGCGCGGACGGAGGAGGCGGCGGCTCGCTGCGCACGCAGTGCTACGATTCGTGGGCAAAGTATTTCGTCAAATACATCCGCACGCTGAAGGACAACGGCATCAACATATGGGGCGTCACCATCCAAAACGAGCCCGCATACGACGCCTTCTGGGAAGCGTGCGTCTATTCGGCGACGCAGGAGCGGGACTTTCTCAAGAACAGCCTGGGCCCCATTTTCGCCGACAGCGGTCTTGACGTGAAGATAATGATCTGGGACCACAACAAGGACATCATCGTGAGCCGCGTCACCCCCATCCTCACCGACGCGACCGCGAAGAATTACGCGTGGGGCATAGCCTATCACCGTTACTCGGGCGACCAGTTCAGCAACATGGACGCCACGCACGACGCATTTCCGACCTACCCCATGATCGGCACCGAATGCAGCGTGCGCGACTCATGGACCGAGGCCGAGCGCATGGCCCACGAGATCATCGGCGACATCAACCACTGGTCGGGCGGCTACCTCACCTGGAACCTGGTGACCGATTACAACGGCGGGCCGTACCACAACAGGCCCGAGCCGGGAAGCTGCGTGGGCCCCATCGTGCTGGATTCGGCGACCAACGGCATTAAAATTTTCCCCAATTACTATTATATGGCGCATTTCAGCAAATATGTCCAGCCCGGCGCGGTTCGCGTCCTGAATGCCTTTTCGGCCACGGGCCTTGAGATCGCCACGTTCAAGAACCAGAACGGCAGTATCGTGGTGGAGGTGCTCAACAAGTCGGCCGCCGCGGTATCGTTCAAAATCAAACAGGGGACGCAGGCGGTCAAGCCGTCGATACCGGCGCATTCGTTGATGAGTTTTATTTACTTCTGACCTATCGCGCCGCCGGTTCGACGACACCCCCGATTTTACAAGGGCGTCACGGAATATCCGTGGCGCCTTTTTCTTGACAGCCCATTGATGGAGGATAACCGGTAAGGACAAATTCGAAAGCAGCCACGCTTCGCCTTGAATATGAAAATTGGACCGGGGTGCTTTTTTGACTTGACTGCGGGACTTTATCTATATGTTAGAGGTTAATTGTTTTCAATTTTGGTGACTTGATTGGCATTATCATTTTATTAATTCTTATCCGTATTTATTTCTTCCTTTATTCGAAATCTGTTAACCAGAAGTAATATTATTGCGGTTATCAACATGCATAGCAAAATTTCGGGTAGCCACTCAGAGCCGTAAAACATAGCAAGTACAATTCCAGGTATTGCAGCAGATTGACCAAACATAAAAGCATTGGTCCTCATATTCTTTGGTATGAAAGTTTCAGGCAACGTTTTGACAAATCTCTTTAAGGACGGGAACAACACAATTGTTACAATAAAGAATAGAATAATTGACAACAAACTTGGATAGTTCATTTGCAATCTTTTCTTGGATTTATATACCTTAACGCTCGCGCTAATATGCCGGACTACGACCGCATTTTCCCGCCGCAAACCACGAAGTTATCTTGAAGAACCAGCCGCTAGCGAACCAACTGCGTTTGCAAATGCGGACGGTCATGATTTAGCGCGTTGTTATGCACTTTTTGTAATTTCGGTTTTTCCAAACAAACAATAGTTATAAACAACAGCGTAAAGCCAAAGTATTACCTTTGTTGATACTCCCATATTTGCAAATTCGATATTGCTTCCATGCAATATCGAATTTCTGAAATTGTTGAATCCTTCTGGTGTTTGATTCTCAATAAAAGCATTGGAAATCAAAACATCAACTATTTCTTCCTTCCCTTTTTCCATTTTCTTCATATGCTCTAATTTCTTTTTTATTCCGAGCAGAACACTTTTATTTGCCATAATTTCGCCATTTTCATTTATTTCAGCATAGCCTTTTTCTATTAGTAAATCATTAAACAATCCTTCAATTTGAGACAATGTTAAGACGACAGCTCCAGCGAATTCTCTTTTCCTGTGTAATTCTATTGCTTGTTGCACAAGCATACACCGTTTGGATAATATTGGTCGTTTTTGCATTAATTCTAATAAATCTTTCTCGGCTTTTTCTTCAATCGATTTAGTGTATACGGCATTCTCATATTCTTCTTGACTGTATTGTCCTAATTCCATAATATCAAGGAAACTAAACGAATAATCTCCGGCAACAAACCCAGCTTCGATCATTTTTTTCCTAGCTTTTTCCGCATAGTCTAAGCTTTCCTTGATATTATCTGCGAGAATAATGAATTTACGTATTGATTCTTGATTATTCATTACCCATTGTCTTATCCCATTGTCAATTTGATATAAAAATCTCCCTAATGCATTTGCAGCTCGCAAGCTGTTCATGAGCAACTTTTCAATGTCCAAGTCGGTTTCTTTTATTTTTTCCATATTTTGTGCATAACATGTATTAGATTGCAAACGATATAATTAATTATATCGTCAGACGACATAACGCCCAACTATATTACTCGGCACATTTTCTTTGCATGTTCCCTTAAAGAGATCAATCCGCTCCCAAACTCCTTCCGGATATACTAAACCGCTCCTTTGCAAAAACTACCTATTCCGGACGCAAAAAGCAAGTTTTACGTCTTATAGGTCAAGAGCTTTGAACGGTTTTTTAACGGCGCTGCCTTCACTCAGGTTTCTCCGGAGATTATTCGATGTTTTTCGGCGGACCTTCAAAGCGACCCGCGCATTGAACAGCGGCGGGGCGAACGGACAAGGGACGCCGTGAGGGTTCTCTGCGTCAAGCATCCGAAAATCAACCCGCATAATTCGGAGGATTCGCGCGACTGGAAGGACTCAACCTCGGGAGAGCATATCTATTTTATTCCGGTACGAACGCCGGGTGGGAGAATCATTTTGTTCCATTGACCCCGCCGTGCGCCCTGTCGGCGGGAATCGAAGGTCGTGTGCTTGCGACGGCGGTATGCGCCCATAAAATCGCCATCACGTCGGCCACAATTTATTTTTCAACCACCCAACCACCGCCGGAGTTTTCGCATGAATAAAATCGCCCTGTGTGTCCCCGCTGTATTCCTTTTCGCCGTCTCGTGCGGCTTCGCGCCCTATTTCTGCAACTTCTCTCCGCTCGACGCGCATCACCGCAGTTCCGCCTCCGGCGCCGTCGAGCCGGTCGCGGTTTCGAAGGTTCCCGATTCATCCGTTTCCCGGTGCCGTATTTCCGACAGCCTGGTCGACATCACGTTTTCCGTCACCATGTACCAGATCGAATTCTCCCTCAAGAACAAGACCGGCAAAACGCTCACCGTGGACTGGGAAAAGGCCGCCTACATCAACCCGCGGGGCGAACGCAGGCGGGTAATCCACGGCGGAATCGTCTATGCCCAGAAAAACGTGGCCCAACATTCCAGCCGGGTTTATAAAGGAGAAACCCTGTCCGACTTCCTGTTGCCGTCCGAAAACATCAACGTGTACTTGTACGGGAGCGGCGGGTGGAGCATGGTGCCGATTTTCTCGAACTCCGACGTCGGCAAGACCGCGCAGGTGGTCTTTCCCGTGGAAATCGGCGGCGTGACCAACGAATATACGGTGAGGTTCGTCATCAATTCGGTGTAGAAGCACGACGCACCGGCGATGGTCCGCGAAGGCCCCGGAGGGGGCCTTCGCTTTTTTATCGTTCCCCCGCCAGGAGCATCGTCGCGCCGGGGCCGCCCGGCATTCCCGAGGAAACGCTCTTTACAAACGTGCCGTCGGTCTTCCGGAACCAGTAGTCGCCGTGCCAGAGCGCGGAGAGCAGGCCTGCGGGTGAAATCCGTATCCGTACCGCTCCGATGCGGCTTCCCAAAACGTCCACGGTGTCGTCGCCCATCCGCCGCGCCTTGAGGGTGTACGGCTTGAGCGCGTACGGTCCCAAAAGCGCTATACCCGTGAACGAAAAAGAGGCGTCGTTGGACATCGCAAAATCCGTAAGATCGAACGGCATCATCTGTTTCCATACCGCTCCCCCCAGCGGGTAGGATTTCGACACCGGCCCGCGCCGCAGCGTTCCCGAAAGAACGAGGCTGTCGCCGACCTTGACGATGAGAACATCGGTTCCCTTGGCGCGGTTGACGGCCTTCCACGAGCGGTCCGCGCCGTTGCCGTCGATCCGTAGCTCGTGGGTCATGGCGGCGGTGTCGGTCTTCCATTCGGTGGTTATCACGGTCCCCCCGCCGTCCTTCACGATGCGGCACGCCGACAAAACCGTGTCCTTGCCCGCGAAATACCGGTAGGTGAGTGTGGCCGCGGCGGGGCGGGAAAAGAACGCCGCGGCGCACAGTGCGAGGCAGAGCGCGGAGCGCGGTACCGTCGGCAAGAATCGACGCGTCGCGAAAATCATCGGTTGGGCTCCCTGCCGCGACTTCTACTTCACGTCGAATTTCCTGATTGCGTCGTATCCGCCGGCGTTTATCACGTTTGTAAAGCCGTTCCGCTTGAGTACCGAAAGCGCGAAGGCGCTGCGGTTGCCGCTGCGGCAGTACACCACGACGTGTTTGCCGCGGTACGGCTCGAGTTCCTTGAGGCGCGAGGCGACCTGGTCGTGGGGAATGTTTATCGCGGAACTGAAATGGCCCGCGTCGTATTCCCGCTGCGTCCGGACGTCCACCACGACGACCTCTCCGGGCGGCAGCCCGAGGTACTCCTTTACCGATTTTTTCTTGTAAAAAACGAATACGGCGGCGACGAGACAGACGATCACAAGCGCGATGAGGATTTTCATGCGACGGCTCCAGAAAAAAATGGTGAAACGACGGTACTCCGATTGTTCCTGGAAAATAGTTGCGGCAAAGCTCCGTGTCACCTGCCGCGGCCAAACGCCGTCGGCCGTCTCCACTTCAGTCCGGCACCAGTTAATTTTTTCTGGTGTTTAACCTTCGCGAGGCCGCATGGCCTACATAGGCATCGGATATTCCGGCGACGATCCCTCGTTTCTGCGGGGCGAAGTCGACAAGCGCCTTTCCTGGCTCCAGGGCGAGCGGCGGCCGCATTTCTACGGCGACGGCTTTGTGGTGCTGTACGACTCCAACACCGCTCGCGAGTTCGCGCGCAAATGCGCCATCGACGCGGGGGGCGGAAAAATCACCCTGTACCCGATGGACAACCCCCTGCCGCAGGAGACCGCCTGATTTCCCATGGCGACCACCAACGAAGAAAGGCTTGATCCGCGCTTTGCGCTCCAGCTGCTGCTCAACGGCGCCGGGTACTTCGCCGCGTCGTGGCACGATGTCGACGAGACGCGCGGCCTGTTCGGCGCCACCGACCCGCAATCGTTCAACATGAGGAACGTCGGCTCGTCGTCGCCGGTGATTGAATACGTCGTGCGGCCCCACCTTCAGGTGGTCTGCGCGCTTTCGGCCTTCATTTACAGAAAAGAAACCGGCCTTCTGGCGCCCTTTATCCCGGAGGACCGGCTCGCCGACATGGTGCGCAAGGGCATCGCCTGGGCGTGCGACACCCATCTCACCGGCGACCGCGACGTGGAGGAGTTCCTCGATCGCGGACGCTGGGGCGAAAACTGGCGCAGCGGCCTCTGGGCGGCCCTGCTCGGGCTTGCGTGCAGGCTCGCGCGCGACGTGCTCGACGCGCAGCTTGTCGACAAGGTGAAGCGCGTGCTCGCCTGGGAGGCCGACCGGTTCGTGGGCGTGCTGCCGCCCTCGGGCTGCGACATCGATACCAAGCTCGAGGAGAACGCCATCGACGTGCTGTGCCTGAGCTGGGCCGTCAACCTGTGCGACGGCCACCCCAACATCGAGCATTGGAAACGGACGAGCGCGGTATGGGCGCTCAACATCGCCTCGTCGCAGAGCGACAAGGCCGATCACTCCAAATACCTCGAAAGATCCGTCGCCCATTTCGCGACGACGCAGACCCTATTTCCCGACCTCACCGCCGAAAACCACGGATTTTTCCATCCGGAAATCCTGTGCTATGGAATGTGGGTCGTCCTTTCGATGGCGGCCTACGCGCTCCACGGCAGGCCGGTTCCCGAATACCTCCGGAGAAAAAACCACGAGCAGACGTTCGACCTGCTGCTGCGGTTCTGTTTGCCCGGCGGCATGATCTACGCTCCCGGCGGCCAGGATTTGCCCTATTTCGCGCCGAGACCATTCGCGCTTGCCTGGGGGCTGTGGAACAACGACCCCCGCGCGTATTCCATAACGGGAAAACTGCTCTCGTGGATGAACGAAAAACTCGCGTCAAAAGCCCCTTCGGCGGCGCCGTGGGTGCGCGGATTCACGCCGGCGCATGAGGGCTGGGAGCTGTTCTTCCAGAGCCAGGTGGGCTTTGAGCTCGCCATGCTCGCCGTACTGCCGTTTCCCGAGGAGTTCAGGTTCTACAGCTCCGGCCAACTCGAAAGCGCGGTCGATACGCGGCACATCTATCCCTACGTCGAGGTGTGCTACCGCCGCAACGTGCGGGTGACCCGCAGCATGGCGTGGAAGGCGCTGTCGGGACACCCCATGGTGGGTCTGTGCGTGCACACCTATCCCGAACTGGTGGCGCCCCAGCGCGCCGACATGCTCGGCATTCCCGCCACGCGGGAACGGGTGCGACGCTGGGAGGTGGTGTTTCACGACGACCGCTTCCAAAAAGACGGATTCGAAACCCTCGGCCGGATCCATTATTACGGCAACGGAGCGGAGCCGCTATTGCGCCGCGAAATCCGCGTGGCGACGTGGGGCGACGACGGCCTGCTCGTGTTCGACAGGATAACGGCCCTGCGGGCGCTGGCCTTTGAGGAGCAGACGCTGAGCCAGATATTTCTCGTCAACGACGTCTGGACGGGAGAGAAGATAGGCTTCTCCGGCGGATCGCTGCGAGAAACGTTCTCGCCCGCCGCCCGGTATTTCAAGGAAATTTCCTGCCCGTCGTTCTGGGCCAGCGTCGAAGACACCCTGTTGTTCCAGTTCGTATGGGGCCGCACCAAAGGCATCGTGTACCGCCCCTCGCAGGAGCGCAACGCGCCGCCCTACTGGAAAAACTGCCGCCTCGACTCCATAGGCGTGCATGTCAACGAGCAGGACTTCGCCGCGGGCGCCGTAGCATACGAGGTGGGATTTTTCGTGGGAGCGGGAAAAAGCCCGCGGCCGTTCAAGTGCATGGGAAAGGCCTCGGAATTTTTTGAAGGGCTTATCATCATGGACGGCAAGGGTACCGTGGAATTCGGCTGAAGAGTATCTCAACGGAAGCGCATGTCCCTTTTTTATTGATCCTTCACCTGCTTTCTCCCGCCCAACTGACCGCACGCCCCGCATATATCCCTCCCCTTGCTTCGCCGCAACGTGGCGTTGAGTCCTTTGTCGAACAGGTTCTGCACGAACCGGTCGACCTTGTCCCGGCCCGGACCGCGGCCGCCGCCCTCTCCTGTAGCGTTAAGCGGTATCACGTTCACCTTGCACACGATTTTCCCGAGCAGCGCCGAAAGCGCCGCCACCGCCTCCGGGCCGTCGTTTTCGCCTTCGACAAGAACGTATTCGAAGGTGACCGGCCTCCCGGTCTTTTCGAAGTACTCGGCCGCTATCTCCACGAGCGATTCGACGGGATACCGCTTGTTCACCGGCATTATCCCGTCGCGCATTTCGTTATTGTAGGCGTTGAGTGAAATGGCCAGGCCGATGGGGCGGTCCTGGCCCATGAGCCTGCGGATGGACGGTATCACGCCCGCGGTCGACACCGTTATCCGCCTGCTGCCGATGGTGAACGCGTTCTCCGAATTGAGTATTTCGAGCGACGAAAGGAAATTATCGAAATTCGACAGCGCCTCTCCCATGCCCATGAACACGATGTTGGTGACGAGCTTATCTTTCCTTGACGCCTGGTAATCGTTGATGCCGACAAGCTGCCCCAAAATTTCGGCCTGCGAAAGGTTGCGCACGAGGCCCATGGCGCCTGTTGCGCAGAACGTGCAGCCCAGTCCGCAGCCGAGCTGGCTCGACAGGCAGGCGGTCCGGCGCTCGCCCTCGACAAGCAACACGCTCTCAACGAGATAGTCCGAATCAGGGACGCCGAAGCCGAACTTCACCGCGTCCCCTTCTTCCGAAACGAGCACCGCGGCCACGGGCGGCTTTTCAATCGTAAACCGTTCAGCCAGCAGCTTCCGCGCCTCCTTCGACACGTTCGCCATCGCGTCGAAAGTATCGACCCGCTTCTGGTACAGCCATTTCGCCACCTGCGTGGCGCGGAATGCGGGCTGGCCCAGCTCGGCCATTGTCTGGGCCAGCAATGAGAGGGAAAGGTCTTTGAGGTTCGTTTTCCGCCCTGACGGCACGCGTGCTCCTCGTGGTAGTGTTGTAATCTACTCCATGTCGCGAGCGTCGGGAAAAGAAGAAGGGCGCGGGACAGTTCCGGAAAACTATCGAAAGAAGACGCAACGCGCTCCATGCCGCGAATTTGACTCGCGTGCACCGGCAGTGATATAATCTTTACGGCATTCCGGCGTTCTTCTGGGGGAACCCGCGCGCATACGCATCTCTTGTTAAGCAACCGGATGGAGGCGCAGCCGCCTTTCGAAACGTCCGTTCATTTTTCAAGCGGCACATAAACGATGGATGAGCGTGAGAGAAAAAGCGGCGTTTCGCCTTCCGTTATTCGGCGGTTTCTCCTCCTGCTTGTCGTGCTGGCCGTACCGCTGTTTCGTTTTTATGAGGTGGTGGGTTTCGATTTCGTTTCTTTCGACGACGGCCTCCATATTTTCGGCAATCCCCGCATGCGGGCGGTATCGAAAGAGACCGTCGCCGGTTTCTGGAAAAAACCCTACCAAAACCTGTATGTCCCCGTGTCCTATACCTTTTGGTCGCTCCTCGCGGTGATCGGAAAAACGGACGACGTAAACCGCCCGTTTTCCCCGTCGGTGTTTCACCTCGCCGACCTGATACTGCACCTGATAAACACCCTGCTGCTCTATGCGATTCTGCTCCGCTTCGTAAAGAAGGACTGGGCCGCCGCGGTCGGCGCTTTGATCTTCTCCCTGCATCCCGTACAAATCGAATCGGTTGCGTGGATTTCCGAGTTCAGGGGTCTTTTAAGCGCGACCTTCGGGTTCGGGGCCGTTCTGCTGTTTCTGGCGGAAACGCGCCGAGAACCGCGACACGCACCTCGTGAGGAAACGGCCGCCATCGCGGTTTCGTCCGCGCTGTCGTCGTTTTTGTTCCTCTGCGCCCTGCTCAGCAAACCGTCCGCTATTGTATTTCCCTTGGTTGCGGCAATCCTTTCCTTCCATCCCGGCATCCGCCGGCGTCATCTTGTCGTATTGGGGACCTGGATCGCTCTCGCGCTTCCGATAGTGTTCGTTACGGGACGGGAACAGGCGTCGGCGGGCTCCCTGCCCGTGTGGCTGCGTACATTCGTTTTTTCCGACGCCGTTGGATTTTATGCGTCGAAAACGGCCGTTCCCATTTCGCTGTGCATCGACTACGGCCGGACGCCCCTTGCGGTGATGAATAATTATGTATGGCTGCCGACGACGATGCTCGCGATAGGCGCAACGGTTCTGGCGTTGACGATACGAAAAAAGGAACCCCTTGCCTTTCGTTCGTTTCTCGTTTTCGTATCCGCGCTGCTGCCCGTTTCGGGCTTGGTCCCTTTTCTCTTCCAGGACTTTTCAACGGTGGCCGACCGCTATCTCTATGTACCTATGCTGGGTACGGCGTTATGCGCCGCCGCGTTGCTTTCGAAAACGCGCCGGCGTTCCGTCGTCGTTCTCCTGGGAGGATGGGCCGTCGCGACGGTATCCGCCGGGGAACGCCAGCTCCATACCTGGGAAAATTCAAGCGCCCTGTATGCGCATGCGTTAAAAATCAACCCCCACAGCGTACTTGGCCTCAATAATCTCGGGAACGCGTATTTCGAGAAAGGAGAATACCAAAACGCCCTGCTGTCCTATAAAAAGGCGATAGTCCGGAGACCGGCTTTCGCCAAGGCGTACTATAATTGCGGCAAGGTGTTTTTCGCAACGGGAAACAACCAGGCCGCCATTAACTTCTGCGCGCGTTCACTGTTCTACGGGCCTGAGAATTCCGAAGTTCACGAATTGCTCGGCCGAACATACTCGAGGTTGGGACAAAGCCGGACGGCCATAGACAATTTCAAACGTGCCGTGGAACTCGGCGATTCCTCGGCAGAGGTGTGCGTCAGCCTCGGCATGGCATATCGGGAAAACGGCGGGCACGACAGCGCCGCGGTATGGTTCCTTGCGGCCGCCGGGAAATCCGCATGCCCGTTTGCGCTGTACAACGCCATCGCGCTTGAATATGCGGCGCTCGGCGAAACAACCGCCGCGATACACTTTTTCTCAAAAGCCGTTTCCTGCAATCCGCGGGAAGTGATTGCCCGCCTGAACCGCGGCAGGGTCTTCAAGGAACTCGGGCGGCGCGAGGACGCGGTAAAAGATTTCTCCGACGTCATCGCCGTCGATCCCGGAAACGCCTACGCGCAATCTCAATTGGCCGAATTGCGCAACGGCGCCACCGGCGCGAAAATGTCGGGTCCCCGATAGCGAGACGTTCCTTCCGGCGGCGATCTCCTCTACGAGCCGTATGGCCGGCGACACCGCGGTGTCGGCCGCGTGGGCATCCGTTCATCTCAAGGAATGCGACGTACGCGGAAAGGAGTATTTTTGCGTCTTGCTTTTTCCGGCGGTGCCCACCGATGAAAGGACCCGGCGACATACGAAAAATCCGCTTATCGTCAAAGCCGGAACAACGTTTCCCGCCACGGCCGGCCGCTATGGCGATTTCGAGGAATGGACGCTCCGCGGATTGCGCATAAAGGACGCGCCGTGGCGCGTCATTGATGTCCGGCGGCGCGAACGTCTGCCCCTTCCGGAAGAATGCCGGGGCGTGGTGGTAACGGGATCGCACGCCATGGTGACCGAAGAAAATCCTTGGAGCCTCGACTTGGAAGCCTGGATTCCTCCGCTTGTGGAAGCCGGAGTGCCGTTTTTCGGCATTTGCTACGGCCATCAATTGCTGGCACGGGCAATGGGCGGCACGGTGGGATATCATCCGGCGGGAGAAGAGATAGGCACCGTGGAAATCGACATCCTACCCGGCGCCTCGGGCGATCCGCTTTTCGGGTTTCTACCAAACCGAATACCGGTGCACGTGACGCACGAACAGACGGTTCTCTCCCTTCCGGATGGGGCGTTACGCCTGGCGGCGAATTCCTTCGAGCCTAATCATGCTTTCCGGATCGGGACATGCGCGTGGGGCGTTCAGTTCCATCCGGAATACACGGCCGATATAATGCAATCGTACATTTCCGAACAGTCGGACGGACTTCGCGCCGCGGGCAAGAACCCTTCCGAAACGCTGCGCACGGTGCGGGAAACGCCGGATGCGGCCGGGCTGCTCGAAAGGTTCGGGCGTATCGTTGAAGACGGAACGTTCGATTGAGCAGCGATAGAGAACTTTGCGGAAAAATTTTCGTCCCGCACTCGCGGTGTTCGACGCGGAAAGAAAAGGGGAAGATTCTTAACGATGGTGCGGTCGGTCGGACTCGAACCGACACAGGATTGCTCCCACATGCCCCTCAAACATGCGTGTCTACCAATTCCACCACGACCGCACTTGACTGACTATAATCTACCGGTTCCCTTTTGAGGGAGCGGGAACCTTCGGTACCGCCTCCGGAGCCGCCGCCGGTGCCTGGCCTGGAGCGGTCTGAGGCGCGGCTCCTTGGGGCACCGGGAGCCCTTGCGGCGCAGGCAGGCCCACGGGAGGAACCTCGGTTCCGGCCGCGGCGCCTGGATTGCCCATGGGAAGCCCTTGCTGGCCCTGCAGCGCGGATGCCGGCGAATAATTATTCTGCTTTTCGGCCCTTTCCTTGAGCGCCGACTTCACCTGCACGCTCGACGGATGGGACAGGAACATCGACATAAGCAGACAAAGTCCCAGAAAAATCCCCGCCGAAATCGCGGTCGCGCGCGTCAGGATGTTCGCCGTGTCCTGCGATCCAAGAAGGTTGGTGGCGCTGGAAAAACCGCCGCCGAGCGCGCCCGATATCCCACCGCCTTTGTCCGACTGGATAAGGATAAGCAGGCACAGGAAGATGCACACGATTACGAAAAGGACGAGACCGATTCCAAACAGCATAAATACCGGCCTTACTACTTGGGTTTGACGATTCCGAAAAAGTCGTCGGCCTTGAGCGCGGCACCGCCGATGAGCCCGCCGTCGACGTCCGAAAGCGCCAGGAGCGCCTTGGCGTTGTCGGGCTTCATGCTGCCGCCGTATTGGATCCGCATCGCGCCGGCCGTGTCGGTGTCGTACAGCGACGCTAACTGCTTCCTGATGAACACGTGCATCTCGTTTGCCTGATCGGGCGTGGCGACTTCGCCGGTGCCGATTGCCCACACCGGCTCGTAGGCCACGGTGCATTTGAGAGCGTCGGCCTTGGATATTCCCGCAAACGCACCTTTTGTCTGGGTTTCAACAACAGAAAACAGTTTTCCGGTCTTGCGTTCATCGAGAGTCTCGCCGACGCAAATGATGGGCAAAAGCCCGGCGGCAAGCACGGCCTTGACCTTTTTATTTACCGTCTCGTTTGTTTCGTGGAAATAGGTGCGCTGCTCCGAGTGGCCGATGATTACATACTCCACACCCACGCTTTTGAGCATGGCGCAGCTCACCTTGCCCGTGTACGCGCCCTTGGCTTCCCAGTGCACGTCCTGGGCGCCCAGCTTGACGGTGGAGCCTTGTATCGCCTCGGCCACCGCCTTGAGGCTTATATACGGCGGGCACACCGCGATATCGACGTCGGACACGGTCCCCATTTTCGCTACGACGGCCTTGGCAAGGGCCACAGCCTCGTCGAGCGTGGTGTTCATTTTCCAGTTGCCTGCGATAAACTTCTTGCGAGCCATGATAGATGCCTCTCCTCGGGGTTGTAAAATACGTTATGACTATCTGTCCATCAAAGCTTTCACGCCGGGAAGCTCCTTGCCCTCCACGAGTTCGAGCGAGGCGCCGCCGCCGGTGGAAATATGCGACATTTTCGAAGAAAGCCCCATTTTATTGACCGCGGAGACCGAGTCCCCGCCGCCTATGACGGTGGTGGCGTCCGTAAGCCCGGCAAGCGCGGTGGCGATGGCCTTGGTGCCCGCGCTGAACTTCGGAAATTCAAAGACGCCCATAGGCCCGTTCCAGAAGACCGTTTTCGCGCCGGCAAGCGCGGCCTTGAATTTTTCGATCGATTTCGGCCCGATGTCCATCCCCAGCCAGCCCTCTTCGATGGTTTCGGCGGCCGTCGCCTTCGGCGCCGCGTCCGCCGAGAACTCCTGCGTCACTATGTGATCCACGGGCAGGATAAAATCGACCTTGTTCTCGGATGCCTTGGCCATCACCGACTGTGCCGTGTCGACCATGTCGTCCTCGACGAGCGACTTGCCGATGGAAATTCCCTCGGCCTTCAAAAACGTGTAGGTCATGCCGCCGCCGACGATGAGCTTGTTCACCTTGGAAAGCAGGCTCTCCAGCACGGCAATCTTGCTCGATACCTTTGCCCCGCCGATGACCGCAACGAACGGTTTTGCCGGGTTCTTCACGATTTTCTCCTGGAGATATTCGAGCTCCTTTTCCATGAGGAAACCAGCCACCGCCGGCAGGTGATGCGCCACCGTTTCGGTGGAGGCGTGCGGGCGATGCGCCGTTCCGAATGCGTCGTTCACATAGACGTCGCCGTATTTTGCGAGAGCCGCGGCCAGCACTTCGCGTTCCGGCGCTTCCTTGGACGTTTCTTCTTTGTGGAAGCGCGTGTTCTCCAACATGCAGATGCCGCCCTGAGGAAGGGCGCTTACTATCGCCTCGGTTTCCGGACCCATGCACGCCGGGGCGAATTTCACTTCCTTGCCGAGAAGCTTTGCAAGGTATTCGGCCACCGGCTTCATCCGGTGCTTGCCCTCTATGTATTTCTTTTCGTCGAACGGTTTCCCATCCTTCTCCGCCTTTTCCTTCGCTTTTTTCATGTCTTTTTTCGGGTCGCCGAGGTGTGACATGAGCACGAGGCTCTTGCACCCTTTGTCCAGCACGTACTTGATGGAAGGGAGCGCCGCCTTGATGCGCGTGTCGTCCTGCACCACGCCCTCTTTCATCGGAACGTTGAAATCGACCCTCATGAGTACTCGTTTACCGGAAACGTCTATGTCGCGGATGGTCTTTTTCGCAATCGGCATGGGTTCCTCCTCACGTAAAAAACTTCACCTCAGAGGCACACAGAGAAATGTAAGAGCGCGGCGGTGCCGGGATATTGTATCAAAACGAGCCAGCGGCGGGATTCCGCCACTGGCTTTTGTCAATAGACCACCATTGATTTGAGTTACTTCTTCGACATGAACCTGATGAGATCCACCACCCGGTTCGAATAGCCCCACTCGTTGTCGTACCACGAAACGACCTTGAAGAAGCGCTTCTCGCCCTTCAGGTTGTTCTGCAACGTGGCAAGCGAATCGTAGATGGACGAACGGTTGTCGTGAATGAAATCGGTCGACACGAGTTCTTCGTCGCAGAACCCGAGGAAGCCCTTCAGGTAGGTCTCGGAGGCCTTCTTGAGCGCCGCGTTGATCTCCTCGATGGAGGAATCGCGGGCCGAACGGAAGGTGAGATCGACCACGGAAACGTCGGCCGTGGGAATGCGGAACGACATGCCCGTGAGCTTGCCCTTGGTTGCCGGGAGCACTTCGCCCACCGCCTTCGCCGCGCCGGTGGTGGAAGGAATGATGTTGATGGAGGCCGCGCGGCCGCCGCGCCAGTCCTTCTTGGACGGGCCGTCCACGGTTTTCTGCGTGGCGGTGATGGCATGGATGGTGGTCATGAGACCCGTCTCGATGCCGATGCCTTCCTTCATGATAACGTGGACCAGCGGGGCAAGGCAGTTGGTGGTGCACGAGGCGTTGGAAACGATGTTGTGCTTGGCGGGATCATACTCATTCTCGTTCACGCCCATTACGATGGTCTTCACTTCGCCTTTTCCGGGGGCCGAAATGATGACCTTTTTCGCGCCGGCGGCCAGATGCCCTTTCGCCTTTTCCGAATCGGTGAACAGGCCGGTCGACTCGATGACCCATTCAACTCCCAGCGCCTTCCACGGGAGCTCGGCCGGCGTCTTGGTGGCCATGATGCACTTGGTCTTGCAGCCGTTCACGATAAACACGTCGTCGGCCTCGACCGTGGGAGCACTTTTCTCGGTCTTGATTTCATGCTTGAAATGACCGTGGACCGAGTCGTACTTCATCTGGTACGCGAAATATTCGGCGTCGGTGGAAATGTCGACAACCGCCACCACGTCGATTTCTTTACCCAGAAGTCCCTGATCCGCGATTGCCTGGTACACGAGCCTTCCGATACGACCGAACCCGTTGATTCCGACTTTGAGCGCCATGATTTCCTCCAGAGGATAAAAGTGAGAAATTGTATGTATTCAGGATGATAAGAATTATCTATTTTACATCCGTGACGCAGCGAAAGTTTTCGATGGTTCGAATTGAATTTGCCCGTCAAGGAAGGCTTCAAAATATACTTTGACCGGAAAGTGGCAGTCAAGTTTTGAGGCCGAGAGAAAACCGGGTTTTGTGAATTTTTTCAAGAAAGAATAATTCTTTTTGCGGGGGAAAGCCCCGAACAGCCCGGCCGCGATACTTAACAATAGGGAAAAGCCTTCACCTTTGTCGGCATGTAGTCTTAAACGATAGGAACAACAATGCCCCCGCCTTCTGCCTACCCCTTCAAAACCGGTAAAACAATTGACAAACGCCTTTTCTTCATCGCCGGGCCGTGCGTCATAGAGTCGGAACGGCTGTGCCTTGATGTCGCCGACGTACTTGCACAAGCGGCTCATCGGGAAAAAACCGTGATCATCTTCAAGGCGTCCTACGACAAGGCCAACCGCACCTCGCGTTCGTCGTTTAGGGGTTTAGGAATCAAAAAGGGGCTTGCGATTCTGAAAAAGGTGAAAATGGCCACGGGCCTGCCCATCCTCACCGACATTCATACGCCCGACGAAGCGCAAGGGGCCGCAGAAGTCGCCGATATCTTGCAAATTCCCGCCTTCCTGTGCAGGCAGACGGATATGCTGGCCGCCGCCAGGCGAACGGGACGATTTGTAAATGTAAAAAAAGGCCAGTTCATGGCGCCCGCCGACATGAAATATTCCATTGAAAAAGCCGGAAAGAAGGCGTGGCTCACCGAGCGGGGAACCGTGTTCGGCTACAACAGGCTTATCGTGGACTTCGCGGGATTTCCGGTGCTCAAAAGCATAGGCGTTCCCGTCATTTTCGACGCCACGCACAGCGTGCAGGAGCCGGGCGGCGGAAAAGGGCGTTCGTCGGGCAACCGCGACCTTGCCGTGCCCCTTGCCCACGCCGCGGTATGCATGGGGGCCGACGGGCTGTTTTTCGAAATCCATCCGCATCCCGAAAGGGCGCTGTGCGACGGGGACAATACGATTCCGGTAAAGGAATTTGGGAAGAACGTGCCGAAGCTGCTGGAGTTATACCACAGCACCAGGCGAACGGAACTATAGCGAGAATTTTTCTACTATTCGATCCGGTTCGGATGTCGCGATCCGGTCCGCTCCGATTTCGAAAAAAAATTCGAGATACTCCTCCACGCGACGCTTCTTTGGCCCGGCATCCAACGCGGCGCGTTCGAGTTTTTTGATAAACGCCCGCTCTGTCTTGTCCCAACGAACGTTGTGATCGTCAATCGCCAGCTTGTTCTCTCGTAATTTCCTCATACGGGGATTCCTACCCGTATTTCCTGAAATATTCGCGACCATTGACCCTGTCGCAGGGCGCGCGGTTCAGGATTTTCTTGACGGCAAGAGATACAATCCCGCCCGGAACTGGATAACGGCCTTGGCACTGTAAAGAACGTTCAATACTGCAATAGAAACGGCCGCCTCACGTGAAGCGGCCGTCATCAACCTCATGAGGGGGCCTTTTTATTCCACCACCACCCTTGCCTGCCGCGCGACGCCGCCGTATTCCAAACGTGCGAAGTATGTTCCTCTTGTCAAATTCCCCGCCGCTCCGCCCAGCGCCACCTCCCCCGACCCGGAACCGGAATAAGACGCCACGAGCCGGCCGGCCGCGCTAAAAATCCCGAAACGATACGCGGTCTGGCGGCCGGGAAGCGAGCACACAATCCTGCCGTCGGGCCGGACTCGAACACAGGGGCCGCCCGCGTTCTTTCCGAGCGAGGGTTCGTAGGACTTGACCAGCGCGGTGCCGTGCGCGTCGCGCAGGTCTATGCCCGTCTGGGTGAGGGAGCCGTCGTTGTTGAAAACGGCCGAAAATTCAAAACCGCTCTGGGACTTGTCCACGAACCACGCGTATCGCTGAACGAAGGAAAGGTCTTCGAGCATGGCAATGACCTGATTCACGTAGGTATCGGTTACGGCCTGCGTAAGAGCCGGCGCCGAGCCGCACCAGCCGAGCTTGGCGCAGTCGGGCGCTCCGAATTCGGTGAGCCAGATAGGTTTGTGGTATTTATTGTATGCATTGGTAAGAAATGTCTTAAGCTCGTTCACGACGCCCGTGGCGGCCGGGGAGCGGTAAAAATGAAGACAGACAAAATCCACGCGGAGATTGTTGGCGGCGGCCTGGGTCATGAAATTATCAATCCACGTGCCGGTCCAGGAAGGCGCCGGACTTCCCAGTATCAGCCCTGTTTCCATCAACCGCGGCCATGCCGCAATCACCTGCGCCACGGTCATATTGGCCTGGCCGGCCTGGTCGGGCTCGTTAAATCCGAGGAGGTATTTGTACGTGCCGTTGGCCTGCGCGGTTTTCAGTCTGTTGATATTTGCATCGGTAACGTCGCCGGATCTTCCAATCATGGGCACATATTCGGGCGCCTGCACCCCGGCAGGCACTGTTCCTGAATTGGGGGTGCTTCTCCAATTATAATACCAGCTCCCGTGCGCCGCGGCAATATTGGCCGGGCCCACGCTGGCGGCGGCAATGCCTTTCTTCGGGGTAAAAACCTGGGTGCCGTTATCTTTTGCCGTTGCGAAGAAGGGGAGAAAGAGTATGCCGAATGAAACAATGGCAGCAGCACCGCGAATGTTATTCATCTAGCCTCCCTTGGAAAAACGATTTTAATCGCGCGACCGGGGCGAAAAACGGTTCGATCGAGCGAGGGAACCCTCGAATCGGCACTATATAAGATACGCACAAAATCGGAATAATTCCACAGATAATACCGAATTTTAGAGTAAGGCGGGCAAAAAGAAAGGGCCGCCCATCCACCCCGGCAGCCCTTTCCAACCATCTTACAGGGAATCGTTTCTCCGATTCCACACGAATAGTCGCATAAATCGAATAAAAGGTTCAGGATTTTTGTAAAACGACACGACCCTGTAACTTTAGCGCGCAGGCCAACCCGCTTTGAAACGCACTCAACGCCACGCGTTCCGGCGATACGCAGATGGAACCTATACGCCGGCCTCATTTTGCAACCCCATATCCGTACTTTGGCGGCCGTGAATCCGCCGAAACCTTTCCCGTGCCTCGTCACGCCTCGTCTCGTGACGCTTCGCCATCACCAGATTCCACACCGTCTCCTCGCTCAAATCGAACAGTTCGTGGATCAGCTTAAGGTAATACGCCGCGCCCTTCGAAGCGAGGCGGTGGATGAAGAGGATTTTTCCCTCGGTGACGAGCTCGTCGAACACCGGGTCGGCCGGAATCGCGGTTTTGGTAACCTTGTCGGGAAAGAGGCGGCGCAGGGCGGCGAGAAAGCTGTCGTGGCGCCGTATGTTACGGTAGAAATTGGGGACAATCCTCGTTATCTTCCCGCCGAAGGGGTGCTCGGTGGAAAGCGTCTTGGCCATCTCGACGATGCCGTCAATGGCGAACTGGCCGAGCTCGGTGGGCACAAAAACTTCCGAACAGGCATAGACGGAGGAAATCTGGAGGCGGTCCATGCCGGGAGCGTTGTCGATGAGGACATAATCGTAAAACCGGCCGAGGTCGCATGCATCAACGACGCGCCGCAGAAACCGTACATCGGCTACGTCGGCGTCGCACAGATCGCGCGACGAGGTGACGGCGTGCAGGTTGGCGAGGAAGGTCTGACGGATCGATTGGAGAAACACCGCAGGCGCGGACTCGGGGGCCGCTCGGTACACGTCGCGGATCGAAGGCGCGCAGACACCGGCACCCAGCATCGTGGAAAGGTTGTGCTGGCTGTCGTTGTCCACGGCCAGCACACGAAATCCCACCAGCGACAGGGCCTGGGCCGTGCAACCCGTGAACGTGGTCTTTCCAACGCCGCCCTTGTGGTTGAGCACCGAAACGATCTTCATGCCGGCCGCCTATCGTGCACGGTCGTGCTCGATTTTGTCAAGGTCATTGAGCCGTTTCCTCGCGTAGACGCACTGGTCGTCGGCCGCCCTTGGGGTGCATCCCGAGAACTCCACGAAGTAGTTCCAGGCCTTAAGCGCCTCGATGAGCGCGGCCGGCGTGTAATTGTTGAGACCGGCCTTCTTGTCGAGCGCCGATGCCTGAAAAAACAATATCTCGCGTTTAAAGTCCTGGTTGATCAGTATCACCGAACCGGCCTGCGATCCGAGCGCCGCATCCAACCGCAGCCGCGCCTCGTCGAACATGCCGAGCCAGTAATACGCCTCGCCCAAGTATGCGTCTATCGCCGGATCGGAGAACTGCGTACGCAGGCGCTCCAGCATTCTGCGCGCCCGATCGTACTGCTTTGAGTGCTTGAGGTAGATGACCGAAAGCCGTATCTGGGCCTCGAGATATTCGTTCGCGAGCCCGCCGTGTTCAAGCGACGGCACCATCCGATACGCCGCCGCTGCCTCGTCCCACCGCCCCTCCCGTTCGTTAAGCTTTCCGCGTTCCAGAAGCGGCACGGCCGCCGATTGCGAAAACCGCGGCGCCGTCAGATCGGTGAAGTACACGCGGTAGAACGCGAGCAGGGACAGCGCGAGCGCGGCGAGCGAGACGGCGAACGCGACGACGCCGAAGTGCCGTTTGAACGAAAACGGCATCCTCATCTTCCGGCCGATGCTCCAGCTCGAATACGCCTGGATGCACACCTGCAGGTCCTCTAGTATTTCCTTTTCCGACGCGGGACGGTGATCGGGATCCTTGGAAAGCAGCTTGTCGATGAGTTCCTCGGTGAGCGAGGAAATGGCGGGCCGCAGTTTCTTAACCCTTGCGAATCGGCAGTCGTTGATCGCCCGGATGAGCTGGGTGAGGTTCTCTCCCGTAAACGGCTTGCGGTTGGTGCACAGCTCGTACAGCACGATGCCGAGGGAGAAAAAATCGCTGCGCACGTCGAGCTTGCCGCCGGCAAGCTGCTCCGGCGACATGTAGTGAAACGTGCCCACAATCATCCCCTGCATGGTGTCGCTCGTGATGTTGAGGGGCCGCGCCGCGCCGAAGTCCATCAGCTTGACGAGCTTGCCCGGCGTGATCATGATGTTTTCCGGCTTGATGTCGCGGTGCAGGATGCCGTGAATCACCTCGCCCGAGGGCCCGGATATCTCCACGTTGTGTGCGTATTCGAGGGCCTTGCCTATCTGCAACGCGATCGACAGGATGTCGCGCTCGCCTATCTTCGGATTGGACACGATGAACTCGCGCAGGCTCTGGCCGGCGATGTACTCCATTTCCATGTAGAAGTAGCCGTTCACTTCCCCCGTGTCGAACACGCGCAGGATGTTGGGGTGGTCGAGGCGCGCGGTGAGTTGCGCCTCCTGGCGGAAGCGGACGAAGAAATCCTCCTCGTCGATGAGCGACGGCTTGAGAATCTTCACCACCCGGTCGAGATCGAACGGAATGTTGTGCGCTTTGTAAATGAACGCGGTGCCGCCCTCGTTGATCTTCTCGATGATCTGGCAGTTGCCTATGGTGGACCCCACGAACGGATCGGCTTGGGCCGCTTCCGGCTTTGCCGGCGGAACCGAGGGGATATTTCTCGTATCCGGCATCATTTTTCCCCGTCGACAAGCGCGACGATTGCCGCGCGGATGGCGTCGATTCTCGCGGAAATTTGCGCGCGCGCCCTCGAAAGCGGGACGCCGGCCGCGCTCCTGGACGAAGCGTAGAACTTTATCTTCGGTTCGGTACCCGAGGGCCGGGCCGTGACCAGCGATCCGTCGTCGCACGCGAACTGGAGCACGTTCGACGACGGCAGCGCTATGGACTTCTTCCGTTCTCCGGTCGCCGTGTCGAGAACCGTACCGTCCCCGTAGTCTTTTACAAACAGCACCCCGCCGCCGCCGAAATCCGCGGGCGGCACGCTTCGCAGCCGCGCCATGAGCGCGTTCATCGTGGAAAGGCCCTGTTCGCCCTTGAAATACCGGGACACCTGCGTCTCCTGGAAATAACCGTACCTTTCATACAGCTCGTTCAATCTGTCGAGCAGCGACTTTCCCCGTGACAGATGATACAGGGTCATTTCGGCCGTGACCACCGCGGCCGACACCGCGTCCTTGTCGCGAACGCTCGTATTTACCAGGAACCCGTAGCTCTCCTCGGTGCCGAATACGTACGCGGGGCCCTCTTTTTGCGACTCAAACTCCCGCATCTTCTCGCCGATATACTTAAAGCCGGTGAGGACGTCGATGCATTCGACCCCGTAGTCGGCCGCGATGAGCCTGCCCAGCTCGGTGGTGACGATAGATTTGACGTACGCGCCGCGCGCCGGCAGGGTACCCAGTTCTTTTTTGCTGGAAAGAATATAGTCGAGCAAAAGCGCGCCGAGCTGGTTGCCCGAGAGAAGCGTATACTCCCCGTTACCGTCCGGCACGGCTATGCCGAGACGATCGGCATCGGGATCGGTTGCGAGCACGAGGTGCGCATTCTCCTTTTTCGCAAGCTCGAGCGCGAGTTTCATGGCCGCGGCTTCCTCCGGGTTGGGAAAAGCCACGGTGGGGAAATTACCGTCGGGTTTACGCTGCTCCTCAACGAACGTCACCCCTATTCCCATGTCCGACAATGCCTTGTCGACCGGCACGGCGCCGGTGCCGTGCAGCGGCGTATATACCACCTTGAGGCTCGCCCCTTGGCTACGAACGAACTCAGGCCGCAACACGCACGTCTTAACCATGTCGATGAAAGCGGCATCGACGTCCCTGTCGATTAAAACCAGCAGTCCCTTGTCGAACGCTTCCTCTTTAGTCAAGCTCAGTATGCGTTCTCCCCGCACCGCGCGGACCTCCGTCACGATGCCCGTGTCGTGCGGCGGGACGATTTGCCCGCCGTCGCTCCAGTACACCTTGTAACCGTTGTACTCGGGCGGATTGTGGCTCGCCGTGATCACAATGCCCGCGGTCGCGCCGAGCGTGCGCACGGTGAAGGACAGTTGCGGGGTGGAGCGAAGCGAGGTATAGAGGTATGCCCTGATGCCGTTGCCCGCCAGAACCAACGCCGCGTCGAGGGCAAACGAGTCCGAAAAGTTGCGGGAATCGTATGCTATCGCGACCGAAGCGCTTTCCGCCGGAACCGTTTTCCTGATGTACGCGGCAAGGCCCTGCGTTGTCTTGCGTATCACCAGAGAGTTGAGCCGGTTGTATCCCCCTCCGAGAACGCCGCGAATCCCGCCTGTACCGAACGCAAGGTCTGTATAAAAACGGTCGGAGAGCTCGACAAAGTCCTTGTCCGCGAGAAGGTTTTCCACCTGCTTGCGGAAGAACGGATCCTTTTCCAGACGTATATATTCCTCAGCTTTGGCGATTATCGTTTTTTCGTCCACGTTGGTTCAATTCCTTTCAGAATTTCAGGCATAAATATAGGATACAAAAGGACATCCTGCTTGGTACAAAATAATAAAAAATGAATGGGCCTGGCACGAAGGAGACTGAACCCGTGTTTCAATTTGTGGATTTGACCGGCTTATTGATTAGCGGTTTACCATTACCGCGCGAGTGATTTGGTGGGGCTTTCCGACGCTGTCGGCCGGGAAGTAAATAACCGACTTTAGAAAATGTTTGCCCAACAGGGTTCCTTTGGTGTCCAAAAAGCCAAAGTCGAATCCGTACTTTGCGGGGGCAAAATCGGGTACCAATTTTGAATAGTATCTCCAGCGGTACTGTCAATCAAACTAACAACGGCTTCTCTGACATCTCGGCTTGAGTTTATGGCTCCAATGAAAATCGACAACGTACTGTCTTCGGAAATGGTGTCCTTGAAGGCCATCCAAATCACGGAAGTATCTTGAAGCAATCGCGATGAAGGGATTTCCTGCGCACGGGATATTGCCGGCGGCAAAGAACCCATCAGCATAAGCAATACGGCGCAACCGCGAATAAAGTCACAACGGTTTTTCATGATCAACCATCTCTTTCATCCTGCAACATCACTCATTATCTTATTGGAAAAACCATAGAATCGACAAAGACGGATTCTTTCCATGTGCTCATATTTCTCTCGATTTTATAATCGCCAAACCTCATTTCCATCATCATTCTTTTCATTACTATAATTCGGCTCGTCTCGACAGGTACCTTTCGTTCAAACAAAATACTTCTGACTGTGTCGGACACAAGAAATTCTTCCTGATCTCTTCGCGAGTCCGAAACTGCATAGGAAGCCTCCTTTACGAAACAATATCGTAAACGGGCATAAGGAAGTAAAGATGTGCTCGCAGAACGCTTACGAATACTTCGACGGTATCGAGTGAATATCGAATGCCTTGGCTTCAATTATCTCGACCCCATTGAGCTCACAACAGAGGATTGGATATTCGAACCAGGGAGGCGTGGGGCTATCAGGATATACTTCAATCTCCTCTGCTTCCCTACTTCACTATGCTGATTTTTCCTTTCAAGGACCGATTACCGGCGCGGAAGTCGACGATGTAAACGCCGGGGGAAAGGGACTGCATGCTCATTACGTGGTTCCCCGCTCCTAATACCGCCGGACCGGACTGCAATATCACCCGCCCCGCGCAATTAAAGACCTTTAATTGCAAACCCGAAGCTTCGGCGAGCGAAAAAAACAGGTTGCCTCCGATGATTGCGGGGGCTTCGGCGTGCTTGTCGAGACCACGGAGAGAAGAATAAACAGGGGCGCCGCCAAGCATGCATTTCGCCAAACCCGCTGCCGGCGTGCCGCCTGCGGTGTCGAAGTTGCCGCTTATATACAGATTATTTGTTCTGTCGATCGCAATCGCATTCACTTCAATGTTAGGTACCCCGGTTCTACAGCGTAATCCAGTACCGAGGGCAGACCATGAATTACCGTCCCACCGGACAATTCCGTTGCCGTCCAAACCTTCTACGTTCCTGAAGTTGCCTCCCGCAAAAAGATTCCCAAAACTGTCAAAGGCAATTACGCCGACATAGGCAGGCGCAATCTCAAGACTTGTCCAGGTGTTCTTTCCAATTGCCACCCAGTTAGAGCCATTCCATTGTGCTATGCAATAAAAATGCACGCCTGCTCCGCTTCCTGCGATTGAACTTGAGCCCGGCCAACCACTTGTACCAATATAGACGTTGTTAGATTTATCGACCGCAAGTGTATGAACAGTGGAATTCCCGCCCACAATACACAGCGTGTCCCATTTAGCCATCTCCCATTTAAAAGCCACCATACCATCGCTGGCATAGAGGTTACCGGAATGTTCAACGGCAATTGCTCCACTTTGATAGTTCAAGCCGTTACCCAACGCGCTCCAGGAATTGCCGTCCCACAAAGCGATATGATTCGCCCTCACATCCCCGGCGGTATCGAATTGTCCGGCGGCAAAAAGATGACCGGAACCATTTACGGTCAAGGAGCGTACAGAACCATTCGTGCCGTTGCTCAAAGCGCTCCAGGCAATTCCGTCCCAACGTGCAATGTTTTTCGTCCTAACGCCACCTGCGGTGTCGAAGCTTCCCCCTGCATAGAGGTTGCCCGAGTCGTCAACCACAAGAGAATATACCCTGCCGTTAATTCCGCTTCCCAAGGCGTTCCATATAGAACCGTTCCACCGTGCAATATTACTCACCTTTATTCCCCCTGCCGTATCGAAAAGACCGCCTGCATAAAGATTGTTGGATTTATCTGTCGCAAGAGAAGTAATACCGCCATTAGTGCCCGGCAAACTTACCCAATTATCGTCCGTTATGGTTGATTGGCCAAAGGCCGTAAAAAACAGGAACAAGCCGAACGGAATTATACCTCGTGTTCCGCTGTTCATAGTTGCCCCCAAATGCTAAGAAAAAGGTCTGTTCCGTTTAATATATAACAATGATATCCTACCATATTCAACTGGACCAATAAGAAAGTGTTTTCTGGCAGAAACTTTCTACTCACGGGTGCGCCCATAAGTGCACCATATGCGCCCCTGTCGGCGCGAAATCGGTTTCGGGCCTCACCACTATTTCCGAATGCGTGCCAAAAGGCGATGAGGAATTATTCGTTGACCATACCTCCCAGTTGCCGTCCCCATTTACCGTCACGTTCCTAACAAGAACCGGTGAGTACAAGTCTAAAGTCTGGCTCCAGGATATTGTCTCATTTTCCTCGATGTCCGAGCCGTATTGTACATAAGGTTGGGCACGAAGATTTCCAGCACCGAGAAGGGCATAAAATGGGGAGTTCCAACTACTATTTTGCTCAGCCATATATGCTTCACCAAAATCTTGACCATTACTAAGAGCGGTAGTGTAAGCAGCTTTACTTGAACCACTATGGTCATCATCAGTCGCTCCCATGAATATTAGCCCACTATGCCCCAGCGCATAAAGATTGCCGAGATTTTTAACTATTAAATTCCCCTCAGTGTTCGGATCCGGCGGATAATCGCATGATCTTGTATCAATAAAATTAGCTATTCCACAAGCGTTTGCAAAAAAGAAATGCGTCTTTGAATTACCCCCTCCTCCAATTTCATCGCCCATGTCTTCAAAGCCCCTATACACTTCGTCGGATGTAAAAAAACCGTTTGTGAAAAATATTCCCGACGGATCGTTGTCAACATCAGCATAAGAACCGGGATCAACGTTATCCAATTTTACATCCACGGTACCATCAGTACTTCTAAACCGTATTGCATCTGCAATGAGGTCGCCGGATCAAGTTTGGGTGACGGATATAACCTATCTGCCGAGCCGTTGTGGCTGGTTGTATCCGACGGTCTTTATCGACCTTTTTTCCCGCATGGTAGTA
>JGI20214J51088_10000435_pt1 | contig 29326 bp, 25 predicted proteins | sample WetSurMetagenome_FD_51088 | JGI IMG/M metagenome (IMG submission 51088) | reverse complement strand
TTATAATTCCTGGTTATATATTAATAACCCGGTTGTGGCTGAAGGTTTGGTGCTTTGTTCATCTCTGCACGTGAGAGAGGGATCCAGTAGTACTTATCACTNGNCCAGGTCCTNACATCTTCCTGATCGGTAAGATCATATTTCCACTCAACAGTACCATTAACCATCTGCTTGATCTTCATCCCATATACATTCTGAACGACGCTTCCATACGTCATCCAGCGGCGCAGATCATAAAAACGATGTCCTTCACCGAAGAACTCTATTGCTCTTTCCTGACGGATATATCCTCTTGCAACTGCCTGATCAGTAGTTACCCTGTCGGGTAATCCGGCACGGTTTCTGACCATGTTGAGTGCATTCAAACCATTCTGCAGGTCAGTGCCTCCAAGCTCAATACATGCCTCTGCATAGTTCAGCAGGATCTCAGCATAACGGAATTCAACCCAGGCAGTGGTATTTCTGAAAAATTGTCCTGCACTTGTCGGATCGAGGAATTTCTTGAGGTAGTAACCTGTTTTCGTTCCGTTCCAGGCTTCAACAGGACCCTGTCTTGTGTCAAAACCGCTCTTTATCAGCGTTGTTTCATTGTTCTCAAAGTATTGTCCGGTCTGAACTGTATTTAAGGGGTCGACAACATCAGTAGGACGTGTCTGCCATGGAGCACCATTATAGAGAACAATAGCATAAAAACGCGGTTCACGTCCATTGTAAGGGTTCCTTAAAGGATCAGCTGCCAACTCGGCGGCAGTTGCCCTGCGGATATACTGATCGCCGGGAGTATATTTATCCCAGACAAATGGAGTTCCGTCGGCCATTTCAAAACTTCTTACAGCAGGTTCTGTCGGGTCGTTGTTACCCCAGTTGTGATAACCACATGGCCCAAACCAGATATTTGCATTGTTAACATTCCCTCCTGTAAGAGGATATTGAATACCCCATATGGTTTCAGTGTTCCATTTACCTTTCTGAATAAAGATACTCTGGTAGTTCTCTGCATATGCTTTAACCTGTGCATCAGTCAGAGGCTGCACTGGTTCTGCAGTGCTTCCCTGAAGGGCAAAAGTACCGTAAGTTCCATCCATTACAGCTTTTGAAGCGTCTCTGGCTGCCTGTAGCAAAGCATTCTGGCTTCCGGCAGGGAAAGAAACAAGTGTATTGGATTCCTGTCCCGCATAACCACCATTTGTAAGTTTACTTGCACAGAAAAGCAGAACGCGTGATTTCAGAGCTGCTGCTGCTGCCGGGGTAGCACGACCCTGCTCTATTGAAAGACCAGTCAGAGTTGTAATGGCACTGGCAATATCAGCAAGGACAAAATCTTTGGTCTCTGCTATTGTGGAACGTTTCATTGTCTGAAAGTCCTGGTCAAGTGTGTTAGGTGTGCTTATCAATACAGCCCCGCCATAATTCATAAGGAGAGTTGCATACTCAAAGGCTCTTATAAAATAGGCTTCACCCTTGAGTCTCTTCTTCAGGGTTTCTTCAGCTGACGTAAGAGTCTTGACTGCATCAATATTTGCAATAATGGTATTTAGATTCTGAATATTTTCGTACATGTTTTCCCATCTCATGAATCCGGCATACCCATTATTTGCAAAGTATCCGAGGTTATCGGGACTCAGAGTCCCCTTCAGATTACCGTAGTTTGCAGGACGGTGAATACATAACGTCTGGTCGGTAGCTGATGAAAGAAGGTCCTCACGCATGCCGAGTACTCCGTTATCAGTATTGCCTCCCATCCTGTCGTAGCATTTGCCCAGATATGATTTCACAACATTTATGTCGGAGAAAACCACATCCTGGTTAAAGGTATTAACTGACTGCTGTTCCAGAACGTCGGTACATGACGTAGCTGTTAAAAGCAGTACCGCAAAGGCAATTATATAATTAGATATTTTTTTCATATTATACTCTTTAACAATTTCTTAATTGATTAAAACCCAATATTCGCACCTATGGCAATTGTCTTCATGGTCGGATATACACCGGGATTGAGTGCTTCAGGATCCCAGACCCTCTTATTGGCTGTCCAAAGCAGAGCAAGGTTATTGCCAGATAGATAGATGCTTGCATTTGCGATTCCAAGTTTCGAGTAGATGCTAGATGGAATAGTATATGTCAGAACAAGACTCTTTAACCTGCAATATGCAACGTTTGCAAGCCAGTAAGTATTCATCTGAACATCAGGTGACCAATAATAGTCATCTCTGTTATAAGCACGTGCTATATCTGTAACCTGGTTATCAGGTGTCCACCTGTTGTCGTAGGTCCATTTGAAGTAATTACCAGCCACACCTCGTCTGTTATCATAGTATCTCATCCTTAAGTATTTGCCCTGCCCCTGAATTAGAGCTGAAAGAGAAAAGCCTTTCCAGGCAACATCCAGGTTAACACCATAGTAAGTGTTGGGAGCATCTACTTCATCAATCAGGATCCGGTCATTTCCGTCAATCTTATTGTCCTTGTTATAGTCTTCAAAAATAACATCTCCTGGTTTGGCGGTTGCCCAATGAGGATAAGCAGCAACTGCTTCCGCATCTTTAAAGATCCCGAGTGAGTTATACATAAGCCATGCATTGTACGGATGGCCTGTCGTCTGCTGCCATTCAACAGCTCTTACCGGTTCATCCTGGAAAACAACCTTGTTGTGGCTGTAACTGATGTTTGCAGTCAGATCAACCCTAAGATCGGATGTTAAGCTTTTGTGAACTCCTGCCTCAATTTCAAATCCCCTGTTATCAACGCGGGCTATGTTCTCATTAGGCAGTGAAAGACCTGAAAAAGCAGGAACTGACGCATCCCTTGGAGCAAGAATATCTTCTCTTTTGTTGTAAAAGAATTCCATATTAAGGCTGAAGAGGTCATTTAATAACTTAGATTCAAACCCAATGTTCTGTGTTGTTTGTGTCTCCCATGTGATATTGGGGTTTGCAATAACCGGAGGTCCTACTGCCGTCTCGATTGATGAGCCGGTTCCAAAGACCATACCTGAGGAAAGTCCGAATGAGTTTATATACTGGAACGGGTTTCCGGGGTCCATACCCATCTTTCCATAAGAGGCCCTGAGTTTAAAATAGTTGATAAACTGAATATTGTCTTTCCAGAAGCCTTCTTCAGATACNCGCCAGCCTAACAAAACCCCAGGGAAATTACCCCAGCGGCTGTTGGGCGGGAACTTAAGTGAACCGTCCCGACGGAAAAGTAATTCTGCAAGATATTTACCCTTATAGTCGTATGTAGCACGACCAATCCATGATTTACGTGCATAAATAGTTGCATCACCAGTTGTATTTTTATCCTGGTCAGCACCGGCATTCATTGTCTGGATCAGGCTTGAAATATAGTACTGACGGAATCCGTAAAGACTGTTATAGTCGCTTGTNTACTGTTCAAACCCGGCATATAGAAAAATGCTGTGGTCGCCCAGCTTTTTGGCGTAGGTAAGGTTGACGTTGCCGGTCTGGTTAATGGTTCTTGTATAATCTTCATTGTTCTGAGGTGAAGAGAGTCCTCTCAGTCCGGGAGTAAGAAACCCAGTGGTTATGAAACCGGTAGTGGCATCCCTGGTTGACTTTGATTTGTCAATTGTATAGAGGGTCCATGGTTTGAAGAATCTCTTGCGGTAAAAGTTTGTAAGGTCATAGCTGAATGAACCGTTAATAGAAAGTCCTTTAATTATCGGAGGGGTAATCGATGCATTGAAGGTATTGAGATATCTGTAGGTAAGCTGATCATCTTTTCCTCCTGCGAAAGTCGAAGTAACAACCGGGTTGTCACCATATTCAATATCCGGGCCTGGTTCGCCGCTCGGCCAGAATGACCATGTTGTAGGAAGAAGACGTGTTGACTGCCCTACAATGGCGTCGGCTGATTTATATGGATATAGCCTGTGATTCTGGAATGCTGCAACATCAAGTCCTACTTTCAGCCATTCATTGATCGGGAGATCAAATTTTGCACGGACGTTATACTGGTTATACTTAGTTGATGACTGCTTATATATTGATTCGTCACCCTTTATCCCGACAGAGAGATAATAAGTCATCCCTTTGAAACCACCATCAATTGTAAAATTGTGCCTGTAGGTAGTTGTCCAGTTCTTAATGAGGTCTCCGTACCAGTCTGTATTAGGATGTTCCCATGGGTCTGCACCGCTTCCGAACAATTCTATGTCCTTGTCTGTGTATGTACGTGCGATACCGTTCTGTGTCTGATATTCGGTAAGCATTGTAGCATACTCCTGGGCATTTGTTGTCTGAGGGATAATTGTCGGTGTCATGAAACCCTGGTAGAACTGATAGTTCAGCTTTGGTTTCCCCTCGCCGCCTTTTTTGGTTGTGATAAGAATAACGCCGTTTGCAGCATTTGAACCATAAATTGATGCAGCAGCATCCTTCAGAACTGAAATGCTGGCAATGTCCATTGGGTCAATTTCGTCCATTGAACGTCCCTGAACACCATCAATAACCACAAGAGGATTAGTGCTTCCAAAATTAGTACCTCTGTCACCACCCAGGGTGCTGCGGCCTCGAACAAGAATCCTCGGCGTCATTTGTCCGGGTTCACCGGTTTGCTGTATTACCGAAATACCACTCATACGTCCCCCAATTGAATTGGATACGTTTACAGCAGGTATAGCCTGAAGGCTTTCACCTGAAATTGATGCTACCGATCCGACAACATTTGCACGTTTCTGAGTGCTGTACCCCACAACGACAACTTCATCGAGATTCGTTGTTTCGGCAGCCAGAGAAAGGTCAATAACTGTTCTGCCACCAAGAGCAACCTGCTGGGATACATAGCCGATAAAGGAAAAAACAAGTGTTGCATTTCTGTCATTCACGGTAATGTTGTACTTTCCTTCTGCATCAGAGATAGCCCCAATGCTGGTACCCTTAACCTGGACGTTTACACCCGGCATAGCCAGACCGGATGAACCATCCACTATTGTCCCGGATACTCTGATTTGCTGCTGCTCTTCAGCAGAAGGATTCCCGGCGGTTAGTGTATAGGCTGGAAACACCAGTCCACAAACCAGCAGGATAGTCATAATTTTCACAGTAAGGAGTAACTTGTGAAAATTAACATTTGGCTTTAAGGGCCAAAAGTAGTTGGGAGTTTTTTTCATACTGTTACACTGTTAGTTAGTTAATAAAAGATAGATATTAGGATTATTCAAAAATTGGTTTCAGGTTATTGGTATTGATTAATGGTGATTATTAATTGGTTAATGATTCTGGTTACTGGTTGCTGGTTGCTGGTCAGTGGTTAGTGGTTTTAAATTGCCCTTTACAAATGGAACATGAGGATATTTCTTATTTCTATTATTTCTTTTCTTATTTCTATTTCTTCAACTACTACAAAATACAAATCAATTTAATGCGAGTAAGTGTAAAACTTACACTCATTAAATTACACTTCTACTATCCGATGATTTTTAAAGTTATCAGGTCAGNGGTTGGGTTTAAAGGTTAGTAAGGTTAGGGCTCTTAAAAAATGTTAAAAACTCACTGCAATTTAAATAACTTGTTTTGGAAAAACAAGCACATTCATCAAATTTCTTGATATAAATGCAACATATTAGTATGAAAAACCTCACTCTGAGGCAGTAACATTCCCCGTTTTTTCGTCAAATTCACAGACGACCCTGAAACCTACATTAAAACAGTCGGAGTACCACCATATGCTTTTTGGTATCTGCGGGTCGGTTCTGAGCCACGATTCTGTCCTTGTATAATCACGGGCAGCACTCCTGACAAAACCTGCCGGATTAATAAATGTTCCGCCACGGATAACGTGCTCTTCTCCGGTCTCCGGACCCTGTGGATCTTTAATTGTTCCCTGTGGATACTTTGAATATGCATCAGGCTGATACCAGTCGAGGCAGAATTCAGCCACATTACCCGCCATATTTTTAAGTCCGAAAGGATTAGCCCTGACAAAATCAGGTGTCTGGGTTTTTGATGGACTGTTCTCCTTATATACTATATAGGTATTGATGACTGCAGTGTCATTTTTTGAGAGCTTTGCCTTCAGCCCTGTCTTTTCGAATTTGCGTGGATCTCCTTCAAAGAAATACGGGCCCGGGGTGCCTGCACGGCAGGCATACTCCCATTCAGCCTCAGTAGGGAGCCGATAGGTTTTGCCTGTTACCTTCGACAGCCATCTGCAGTAAGTCTCAGCTGCATGATAAGTGAAAGAAATAGCCGGTCTTTTCCCCAGTCCCCAGCCCTGGTCAGGTTGTCCATATGGAGGTGTGGCACCTGAAATGGCATCAAGATCACCGGCCGATTGCATTCCGCTTCTTAACCCTTCAGTATCGGTCGACCGCCCCTCTGCAGATGTCTGGGCATAAAATGCAAGATACTCATCCCAGGTCACTTCAACCTCGGCCATAAAGAACGGACTCAGCTCAACATCCCTGACAGGACCCTCGTCCTCTTTTCTGAATGGTTCCTCAGCCGGGCTCCCCATTTTAAATGTACCGCCGGGGATTGCCACCATATTGAAAGAAACTGATGACCTCGGTATCTTTTCAGTAAATGTCTTAAACTCTGTCACGGCAGTTGGCGCATTGAATATCTCTTTAGGTGCTGATGACACACTTCCGAAAGTTGTATTGCTTCCATGGGTATAACCTGCTATATAATGACCTGCATTTAGATGGCAGTTTATACAATGCAGATCTGGACTTGCTTTTTGCTGGGTGTAATAAAGATGTGCATCCTCGCCTGCTTTTGTAAGTTTGGCAGGAAAGAGGTTTTCATGACATTTTAAACAACTGCTGTTATAGACATGGCCGCGTGCTACCTCCAGCCTGCCACGCTCAACCCAGTCAAATGAAGCAGAATCCTTTGTGTAAAAACTCCAGAGATCCCGAAGTCCCGTCGTCCCTTTTGCCCATAAATATCCATGTCCTTTTGGAGGAAGGTGACATTCAACGCATGCAACCCTGTAACCCGATTGCGTTTCATAGTGGACGGATTTCTTCCATTCCATATCTGCCATCGGATGAATGTGGCACGACATGCAATATTCGTTCGATGATGTTTTTGTAATCACCCTGCCGGCTCCGAGAATGATAAGGATTCCCACCAGCAGCCCGGGTGTGAACCATATAAGAAATTTCTTCATGTCAAAAAAATGTGGTTGTCAAGATAAAAAATTATCCGATACGCTAAGCAGGGTTTAAGGATTTTTAAGATTTTGTGGTTTGGGTATAGGATTGCTTCGTCTTCCTGCGTCAGGCTCTCAAGGACTGAGGACCTAAAGCTAGATAGTGTCTACTGTCATTGCGAAACCGACGAAGGAGGTTGAAGCAATCCTTTGCTACTTGAAGTAAACCTACCTGGAATTGTACTCATCGAAGAAATCATTCCCCTTATCATCCGTTATTATGAATGCCGGCATATTCACAACCTTTATCTTCCTGATCGCTTCCATTCCCAGATCCTCAAAATCAACCATTTCGACTGATTTTATATTTTCAGCGGCAAGGATGGCAGCTGGACCCCCAATCGAACCCAGGTAAAATCCTCCATATTTCTTACAGGCTTCAATGACCTGTCTGCTCCGGTTTCCCTTTGCGACCATTATCAACGATCCTCCAAGGCTCTGGAAGAGATCAACATAAGTGTCCATCCTTCCGGCAGTTGTCGGACCAAAACTTCCCGATGGCATCCCTTCAGGGGTTTTTGCCGGACCAGCATAATAGACCGGATGGTTTTTAAAGTATTCAGGCATCGGTTTTCCTTCGTCAATCATCTTTTTGATCCGTGCATGGGCAATATCACGTGCAACTATCAGGGTTCCATTCAGATTAAGGCGTGTTTTTACCGGATATTTTGATAGTTCTGCAAGCACGTCCGGCATGGACCGGTCAAGATCTATCTCAACAGGTTTTTCAAGCTCAGGTGCCTTTTCAGGCATAAAACGTGCAGGATTCTTTTCGAGCTCTTCAAGGTAAATCCCGGTTTCATCAATGCGGGCCCTGATGTTCCTGTCTGCACTGCAGCTTACCCCGAGGCCAACAGGGCATGAAGCTGCATGTCGCGGCAGTCGGATAACCCTGACATCATGAACAAAATATTTGCCTCCGAACTGGGCTCCAACTCCATATTCATGACAGATCTTTTCGATCCTCTGTTCCCACGCAATGTCGCGGAATGCCCGGCCGCCTGCACTTCCTGATGTCGGAAGCTCATCCAGATTACCTGCTGAGGCTTCTTTGACAACCTTAAGTGTGCCTTCAGCTGATGTACCTCCTATTACAAGAGCAAGATGATATGGCGGACAGGCAGAAGTGCCCAGTTCCTTTATCTTGTCTTTTACGAACCTGACGAGCGATTCTTCATTCAGAAGCGACTTGCTCTGCTGGTAAAGGAAGGTCTTGTTTGCCGATCCTCCTCCCTTTGTTATGAACAGGAATTCATATTTATTCCCTTCAGTCGAATAAATATCGATCTGGGCGGGAAGATTAGTACCGGTGTTCTTTTCATCGAACATGCTGAGAGGAACTATCTGGGAGTATCTGAGGTTCTTCTCCTGAAAAGTCTTATAAATTCCTTTTGAGAGGTGTTCTGCATCATTTACACCTGTGTAAACATCTTCGCCCTTTTTCCCGATAACTATTGCTGTTCCTGTATCCTGGCACCATGGCAGATCCTCTTTTGAGGAGATCACTGTGTTACGGAGCATCATGTATGCCACAAAGCGATCATTGTCTGTTGCTTCCGGATCGTCAAGTATTCTCCTCAGCTTTTGAAGATGAGATGTCCGGAGATAAAAAGAGAGATCCGAAACTGCTTTTTTCGCCAGCAATTCAAGCCCTTCCGGATCGACTTTCAATATCTTTCTTCCATCCGATTCAACTATCCTGACAAACTCATTTGTAAGAAGGCGGTAATTTGTCGGATCCTTTTCCAGCTGGAACGGTTTTTCGTAAAAAAATTCAGCCATGGCCATTGTTATTATATTAACAACAAACTTTAAGAGTCTCTACCAAATATAAGAAAATAATTCAACAAATAGTTACACTGAGAAACACAGAGAAGTCACAGAGTTAACCGCCCCCAACCCCCTAAAGGGGGCTTAAATAAAGATAAGAACCAACCCCCCTTTAGGGGGGAAGGGGGGCAAAAATACGTGGACCTCTGTGTAAGTTCTTAAGTCTTTTCAGAGATCTCTGAAAAACTGAACTTCTCTTTCGCCCTGATTCCCTTCTCCGTCATTTTGAGATTACAGCACTCAACAGATTCATCATGCTGGAATACAAGGATATAGTCATTTTCTAAAGCTTCACTTAGAAGCTTTTCCTTTTCTTCGATCGTTTTCAAGGATTCAATATCATAGCTCATATTCCAGATTAAAGGGATATGTGCTGTCGTCGGTATCAGATCGCCTGTATAGACAAGTGTTTTGCCTCTGTATTTAATAACAGGAAGCATAAGCCCGGGGGTATGACCGAAAAAGATCCTGACATGAAAATCGGGGAACAGCTCACACTCTTTATCCGCAAGGCTGAGCCTGCCACTCTGCATAATCGGAAAAATATTTTCTTCAGGAAAAGCATCTTCCTCCCTCGGATTATTTTTCATTGCCCACTCCCACTGAGTACGGCTGGCATGGTAAATTGCATTTGGAAATGTCAGTTCATATCCGGTTCCGGTTTTGCTTCTGACCACTCCGCCGCCGCAGTGGTCAGCATGAAGATGAGTGAGCACCACATCGGTTATGTCTCCCGGATCATATCCTCTTGTTTTTAGTCCTTCAATGAGACCCTCACCATCATGGAGATATGTATGTCTGAAGAACTTTTCATCCTGCTTGTCACCCCAGCCGGTGTCGACAAGGACAATGTGTCCGCCGGTTTCGACAATAAACGATCTTAAAGTAAGGATGATGAGGTTATTCTCATCGGAAGGGTAGACCCTCGACCATAAAGCTTTTGGTATAACACCGAACATTGCTCCTCCGTCAACTTTGAAATTTGCAATATTGAAAAGATCGATTTTCATATGATAAGTTTGGATACAATAATAAGAATTAAAAACATATTCACCACGGAGTTCAATGCCCCCAACCCCCTAAAGGGGGCTCTTAGTATAACCCCCCTTCAGGGGGGCAGGGGGGCCGACAAAACACAGATTTAATCCTTTTAAACCGTGCANCTCAGTGCAAANACCGTGTTCCCGAGTACTCGGGACCGTGGTTAAANAGATTTTTTTATATCTTTCCGGACATTTATTACCATTTCAAAGCAACATAATCTTCAGACTATGAAAAAACAATCTCTTTCAATTATCTTATTGATATTTGCTTCTTCCATTTTTGCACAGACCGGTAAGGTTATGGATAATCTCTCCATGACAAGCAAAATTCTTAAAATGGAAAGGAAATATGCAATTTATCTTCCACCCGATTACGAATCATCACAACGCAACTATCCGGTTCTTTATCTTCTCCATGGTGCAGGTGACGATCAGACTGGCTGGGTGCAGTTCGGGGAGATCCTTAATATTGCCGACAAGGCAATAAATNNCGGAGCTGCAACACCAATGATTGTTGTTATGCCCGACGCCAATACAGGCAAAAGAGGATATGTTAACGATGTCAGGGGAGAATGGAGGTACGAGGATTTCTTTTTTGATGAATTTATGCCGTTCATTGAAAAAACCTACCGGATAAAGGGTTCAAAACAGTATCGTGCCATAGCCGGTTTATCGATGGGTGGTGAAGGAACATTTGTTTATGCACTTCATCATCCGGAATTGTTCTCATCGGCCTGTCCGTTAAGCGCTGCTACGGGACCAAAAAACGTTGATGACCTGAAAAATTACAGGTTATGGCAGGGAGTTGAGGGAATCACCGATGAACAGAAAGAGGCCTATTTTAACAAATACAGCGTTCTGAGCCTGATTGAAAACATTAAGGATGATCAGAAAAAAGCCATTAGGTGGTATATCGATTGTGGTGACGATGATTTTCTGTATGAGGGCAATGCTCTTGCCCATATTGCAATGCGTAAAAAGGAGATCCCTCATGAATTCAGAATGCGTGACGGCGGTCACACNTGGACTTACTGGAGGACAGCTTTACCGACTGTCCTGGAATTTGTATCAATGAGTTTCCACCAATTTTAGGTTTTACCCTTTTTCGAAGTCATCTGGGCCATAAGCCTCATCAGGAACCTTATCATCTGGTAAGATAACCAGCCTCTTAGTTGTGAAAACCAGGTTTTTCTCTTCAGGTACTCCTCGGTTGTCACCTGCCGGCAGTCGTTTTTGATTATTTTCAGAAGTATCTTCTCGAAGTTCCCTGCAAAAGTCGTATCGAGAATATCTGCATTCATTTCAATGCTGCCGTAATCGCTTATATGGTTAAGGTTGTAACTTCCTATGGTGCACCAGTTGCCGTCAACGGTTGCCACCTTGGCATGGAGGTTGGAGGGCAGGTATTCATATATTTTTATGTCGTTGCGGAGAATATACTCATACAGAAATCCGGTTGCCCTTTTAAACATCCTGGCATCCGATTCAGCAGCAAGGACGATCTTTATATCTACTCCTCGCAGGCTGGCCAGCCGGAGTAGCTTTCGCTCGAGTCTTCCGGGCAGGAAATAGCTGGCAAAAATAATCATATGGTGACGGGCATGCTTAAATGCCGATCTGTAGCTCCTCAGGATCTCAATCTTGTTCCGGTACCAGTTATTCTCGGTGACCTTAAGCTTTATGTTCTCCTCAAAAACTCTTACTTCGCGGACAATTTCATTCGACCGTTCTTCTTTCGATATAAATGTTTTATTCCAGAGTTTCCTCATTATGCTGTTAATATGCATACATTCAGGACCTTGCACAATAACAGCAAAGTCGAGCCATTCCCTCTTTCCGTTAGTTCCATGATACCGGTCAGCGAAGTTCATACCTCCGATTATTGCGAGCTCACCGTCAGCAAGCAGTACCTTGTGATGCAGCCTGAGGCTCATATGGAACCCCTTTGTTATAAAAGCAGGTGAAAAAAACCGGAACAGGATTCCAGAATCTTCAATTTTAGTGATGAACTCATCCGAAAGGTATTTGGTTCCGAATGCGTCAAGCAGAAGGTATACACGTACTTTCCTTTGTGCAGCCCTGACAAGTGCATCGATAATCCTTTGCCCTGTTTCATCCTCATCAATAATATAAGTCTGGAAATGAATATAATGCCTTGCTTCGTCGATAGCTTGTATATTTGCAGCGAAAAAAGATTCTCCGCTCTGAAGAAGCCTGACCGAATGCCCCTCCTTATAATCATGTCTCGAGTTGCGTTTCATGAAATTTCCCCCGGATCACCGACTGTTTTACAAATATAAAATTTTCGGCCGGGAAAGTTATTAATGTATATTTGCTTTAATTTATATAAATTGAAACCAGGTAATTCTGGACCATATTAAATCCTAGAAACATGACAAGAAGAAATATGATTGGAGGTATGGCAGGTGCTGCGGTTATATCTGCGGGGAAGCCGTTTGGATCCTTATTAAGCGAAGGTGCAGACCAGAATAAGCTTAAAGGTAATATACATCACTCGGTAAGCCAATGGTGCTATGGTGATATTCCCCTCGAAGAATTTGCAAAAGCCTGCAAAGAAATGGGCATCGAGTCGATCGAACTGCTGAATGAGAAAGACTGGCCCANAGTTGCAAAGGCAGGATTGAAATGCGCGGTAGGCTATGCAACCGACTGGGGAATTCCAAAAGGTTTTAACCGTAAGGAGAATCANGAGAAGCTTATCGCCGACTTTGAGGCTATGATCCCAAAGGCAGCGGCAGCAGGTGTTCCTAACCTGATTTGCTTTTCAGGTAACCGCGAAGGGCTTAATGACAACGAAGGTCTTATAAATTGTGCGACCGGACTCCGTAAGCTTATGCCCACAGCCGAAAAACACGGAGTAACAATATTAATGGAATTGCTGAACAGCTACGGTCATAAAGATTATCAGTGCGATAAGACCTCTTGGGGTGCAGCTTTGGGGGAAATGGTCGGTTCAGAACGTTTCAAGCTTCTATATGATATCTATCATATGCAGATTATGGAAGGGAACGTAATAGAAAATATCAGGAAATACATAAACCATATAGGCCATATCCATACGGGAGGCGTCCCCGGCCGGCATGAGCTTGATGAAACACAGGAGCTTTACTATCCGGCAATAATGCAGGCAATAGTGAAGACAGGGTATAAGGGATATGTCGGGCAGGAATTTGTCCCGGCCCAGAAGGACAAGCTGGCATCTCTGAAAAAATGCATTCAGATCTGCGACGTTTAGGATGAGAGTCCATTTTATTGCTGTTGGAGGTGCAGTGATGCATAATCTTGCTATTGCACTGCACCTTAAAGGGTATACAGTTACTGGTTCAGATGATGAGATCTTCGAACCTGCAAGGTCACACCTGGCTTCCTATAAACTACTTCCGGAAAAATATGGNTGGTATCCCGAAAAGATAACCCCTGATATAGATATCATTATCCTCGGTATGCATGCCAGGGCAGATAACCCTGAACTTTTAAAGGCAATTACTTCGGGAATAAAAATCATGTCGTTTCCGGAATTCCTTTATGAGCAGACAAAATATAAGAAACGGATCGTTGTTGCAGGCAGCCATGGCAAGACTACAACCACGGCGATGATTATGCATGTACTGAAAACGCTCAGAGTTAAATTTGACTTCATGGTCGGCTCCTCCATATCAGGTTATGTAACTATGGTAAGCCTGTCGGACGAGTCAACTATAGCAGTCCTTGAAGGTGATGAATATCTTACTTCACCGGTTGACAGGCGGCCGAAGTTCCATCTGTACATGCCCGATATTGCAGTATTGAACGGCATTGCGTGGGATCACATGAATGTGTTTCCGACTTTTGATAATTATATAGAGCAGTTCAGGATCTTTGTGGATAAGATCACCGACGGGGGGACTCTTGTTTACTATGCTGATGACCCTGAAGTAAAGAGAATTGCAGAGACCGCTCCTGGCAATATTAAGAAAGTCCCCTACCGGATGCATGGTCATTTTCAGAATAAAACAGGTTTATATGCAGCTTCCATCAGCCGGACCATTCCGGTGAAATTTTTCGGCGGGCATAATATGCAGAATCTTTCTGCCGCAAAGGAGGCATGCCTTGCAGCAGGTATTTCTGAAGATGATTTCTATAATTCTATTCAGAGTTTTGAAGGGACATCAGGCAGACTGCAGAAACTGAAAGAGAATGAAAAGGGATTGTTCTTTTACGACTTTGCTCATTCGCCTTCAAAGGTTAAAGCCACTGTGGAAGCTGTAGCGGAACGATATCCTGATAAGAACATTATAGCATGCTTTGAATTGCACACGTTTTCAAGCCTGAGCAAAGATTTTCTCCCTTTCTACAGCGGCACAATGGAAAAAGCTGACAGCGCTTTCGTTTATTACAATCCTCATCAGTTTGAGCATAAGAAGCTGCCTCCGTTGTCTAAAGAAGCTGTTAAAGAGGCCTTTGCGGGAAATAATTTATCAGTTTTTGATAATTCAAAGGAGATGCTTGAATATATAATAAACTGCCATTTCCCCTCACCTGTTTATCTTTTCATGAGCTCAGGCGATTTTGACGGCTGCGATCTCAAGAACCTTTCAGAAACCCTGCTGAACAACCTGATTTAACCACATTTGATTTTTCAGGAAATATTTTGCAGATCGAAAAAAAGATTGTTTCTTTGCATCCGCATTTTAAAAGTTCTTTAAACGGTCCATTCGTCTAGTGGTTAGGACGTCAGGTTTTCATCCTGGTAACAGGGGTTCGATTCCCCTATGGACTACAATTTTTAATACCACAGTTAATTTATAAAGCATGGCAAACCATAAGTCGTCCGAAAAAAGGAACAGGCAGATAAAAACAAAAAACGAAAGCAATAAGTATCACGCAAAAACTATGCGTAATGCTCTCAAATCAATCCGAACCACAACGAACAAGGAAGAGGCAGGCACTATGCTCCCGAAAATTAATTCAATGCTCGACAAACTGGCTAAAAAGAACATCATTCACAAGAAGAAGGCATCAAATCTCAAATCTTCAGTACAGAAACATGTCAGCGGCCTGAAATAAGGAGAATATTCTATTTTAAAAAAGGGACCCCTCAACAGGTCCCTTTTTTTTGTTCCAAACACACAGATAGAGGTTGTTGGCAGCATAAATATTATAAATGTACAATCCTATTCTTTAAATTTTTCTTACCTTTAATTTGAAAATATGTCTCTTTTATCATGTCTCTTAAAATTACCGAATGGGCTGTCGAGGACAGACCCAGGGAGAAACTCATCAGGAAAGGAATCTCCAGCCTGAGCGATGCAGAACTGCTTGCAATACTCATCAGCTCCGGTACAAGAAAAAAATCTGCCGTTGATTTGGGAAGAGAGCTCCTTGGAATTGTGAACAACAACTTAAACTCTCTCGGAAAACTGTCAGTCTCCGATCTTTTAAAAATCAGCGGAATAGGCCCTGCGAGAGCAGTAACAATTTCAGCCGCACTCGAACTTGGAAGAAGAAGAAATCTCTCCGGGTTGCCCGATGCAAATCACATTAAATGCTCGAAAGATGTGGCAGATATCTTTCAACCGCTTCTATCTGACCTTTCACATGAGGAGTTCTGGATTCTTTTCCTGAACAGGTCGAACAGGGTTATCGACAGGATGAAACTCAGTCAGGGAGGCATCAGCGGTACGGTGACCGATGTGAGGATCATAATGAAAAAAGCTATTGAATACCTTGCTTCAGGGATCATAGTCTGCCATAACCATCCGTCGGGAAACCTTAATCCGAGCGAGTCCGATACCCGGATAACACAAAAGATTAAGGATGCAGGCAACCTTATGGATATACAGCTTCTCGATCATCTGATCATTTCCGAAAAGGATTACTACAGCTTTGCGGACAACGGGTTGATATAACTGTCATGCAGTTGTGAGGTCTTGCGGTCGTTCTGTCCTGAGGTCATGCAGCAGGGCAAGTCGAGTATATAAGGATCACCTCCCGGGAGAAGATATTTAGGCTTAAACTCCGTGATTTAATCTTTGTCACTCCGTGCAAATCCGTGGTTAAATGATTTAATTTTCTTTACAACACTTTCATCCCTGCAATCATTAAGCAACTCTGCAAATGTCTTATTAAGAACCGGATGGACCATTTCAGGAGCTATTTCGCAAAAAGGCACTAAAACAAACCTCCTGTCCTGGATCAATTGGTGAGGAATTTGCAGACTTTTCTTTTTAATTATTTCACACCCATACAGCAGGATATCAATGTCAATGATCCGTGATGAGTATCCCTTTCCTTCCCTTAATCTGCCGAGCATAGCTTCTATCATCAAAATCCTTCCTAGTAATCCTGATGGTTTCAATTCCGTCTTTACCTTTATCACGGCATTCAGGAATTCATTTTCACTCTTAAAGCCCCAGGGTTCTGTCTCATAAACAGATGAACACGAAACCACCTCACCAATCTCCTTCCCGATCATCTCAATCGCCTTACAAAGATTCTCCTCCCTGTTGCCAAGATTCGTCCCCAGTCCGATAAAAGCGATCTTCTCCATCTGTTTGTTTGAGTTTCAAATTTACAAATTCCCAGGTCACGGCCTCCGGATGAAATTCTTTTTTCATATATTTGAAAATCATTTTATTAAATCAATTATATACATGAAAAGCTTTTTGAAATATACGCTGGCTACAATTACAGGGATAATAATTGTCTCTATTCTTTTCTTTGTAATTATGCTTGCAAGTCTAAGTACAATGATAATCTCGGGCGAAAAACCTGTAACAATATCAGAGAATTCAATCCTTGTTCTGAAAGCAGGGACGACTATTCCCGATCAGGGTAGTACAAATCCGTATGCAGGATTCGATATCATAAATATGAGTATTACCCCTTTACCCGGATTAAATGAAATTCTGAATAATATTAAGAAAGCGTCAACAGATGATAATATAAAAGGAATACTAATCGAAAACGGCCTTCTGTCTTCTGGCTGGGCTACAACCGAAGAAATAAGGGAGGCTCTGGAGAAGTTCAGGGAAAGCGGAAAATTCGTTATTGCCTATGCCGACTATGTACTCCTTCAGGAATGCTATTATTTGTCAACCGCAGCCGACAAGATCTATATTAATCCATCATCGACGCTCGATTTTAAAGGTCTTAGCGGGGAAATAATGTTTTATAAAAAAGCTCTCGAAAAGCTGGGAGTTGAAGTCCAGGTAACCCGTCACGGGAAATTCAAGGGAGCAGTGGAGCCTTTTATCCTTGATAAGCTAAGCAAGGAAAACAGGGAACAGATAGAAAGTTATGTCGGATCTATATGGTCTCATGTTGTTCAGAATATATCCGAATCAAGAGGGATCACCCCTGAAAAACTGAATCTGCTGGCCGATAATCTTACCGGTTATGTGGCATCAGGTGCTTACGAAAACGGACTGGTCGATGGCCTTATTTACCGCGATGCACTTATCGATACACTGAAAATAAGGTCGGGTCTCACCCCTGACGATAAAATAGCCCTGGTCCCGATGCACAGGTATACCAAAGTACCCGATCCGAAAAAGATTGTCCCGTCAAAGAACAAGATCGCCGTGATCTATGCCTCAGGAACTATCGTTATGGGAAAAGGAGGTGAAAACAACATTGGTGGTGATTCATTTGGAGAGCTTATCCGGAAGCAGAGAAAAGATTCCACAGTTAAAGCTATTGTACTGAGGGTAAATTCACCGGGAGGCAATGCAATAGCTTCAGATATAATGTGGAGAGAGCTTGACCTTGCTTCAAAGGTAAAACCTGTTGTGATCTCGATGGGCAACTATGCAGCTTCGGGTGGCTATTTTATTTCTGCCCCCGGGACAAAGATCTTTGCAAGCCCGACAACTATAACGGGATCAATAGGCGTTTTCGGACTTATCCCCAACGCCGGCAAACTCATGAACCAGAAGCTTGGTATTTCAACTGAAACCGTCAGAACAAATAAAAACGCCGATTTCCCATCAATATACAGGCCAATGGAAGTTTATGAAAAGGAGGTATTACAGCTGGGCATCGAAAAGGTATATTCCGATTTTGTGAGCAAGGTATCGTCGGGCCGAAAGATGTCATTTGCAGCTGTTGACAGCATAGGGCAGGGACGGGTATGGAGCGGTACTGATGCCAGGAGGATAGGGCTTGTCGATGAAACAGGGGGATTAGGAGCTTCCGTTGAAGAGGCTGCAAAGCTTGCCGGGATAGAGACTTACTCCCTCAGGGAACTGCCTGTTGCCGAGGATCCTTTTACCAGGATACTGTCGCAGCTAAGCGGTGAAATAAGGCTGCGTATCCTGAAAAATGAACTTGGTGAATACAAGAAATTATTTGACGAAATCAGGGAGATAAAAGATCTCTCCGGAATCCAGGCCCGGCTGCCTTATTTCATTGAGGTGCATTAATATATGGGAAACAGAAGATCTATTCTCCTATATCCTTTCTCGATACTTTACCGGATGGTCACAGATCTCCGGAACTTGCTTTATGATACCGGTATTTTAAAATCAGAAGAGTTTGACCTGCCGGTAATATGCATTGGCAACATCACTGTTGGAGGCACCGGGAAAACTCCCCATGCAGAATATATTATCGACCTGCTCCGGAAGGATTTCAAGGTGGCTCTCCTGAGCAGGGGTTATAAAAGAAGATCGAAGGGGTTCAGGTTTGTTTCGCAACACTCATCAGTAGAAGATGCTGGTGATGAACCTCTTCAGGTTACCATAAAATTCCCTGAAATCATTGTTGCAGTTGACAGGGACCGTTCAAACGGAATAAGGACTATTTTGAAAGAACATCCTGAAACGGAAGTTATAATTCTTGATGACGGATTCCAGCACAGAAAGGTGAGACCAGGGCTTTCAATTCTGCTTACTGATTCCAGCAGACTGATAACCAGAGATTTTATGATGCCATACGGAAATCTCAGAGAAAACCTGAACAACATGAAAAGAGCAGACGCTATTGTTGTCACCAAAACACCCGAAACCTATTCCGGGGAAGATATGGAGAGAGTAGCCAGGGAGGTGAAGGGGAACGAAAGACAAAAGCTTTTCTTCACTTCGATTTCATATGCGGATTTTATCCCCCTTTTTAGAAGCGCACATNCTGAAAAATCTGGTCTTCTTCAGCAAAATCGTGAAAACAATGGGACGGTATTAGTAACCGGGATAGCTTCTCCGGGAGNAGTTAAAACATATCTTGAAAAATATTTTAAAGAAATTATCCATCTTGATTTTCCCGATCATCATTATTTCAGTGAAAAAGACTTTGAGAAGATCAGTAAAGCCCTGAAAGAACTCAGATCGGAGAAAAAGGTGGTAATCACCACAGAAAAAGATGCAGTAAGGTTAAGGGAATTTGCTAATATTGATGATTCATTGAAAAGATCCCTTTACTTCATTCCTGTCGGGATTACTATTCTGAATGAAAAGAAGAATGAGTTTGATAATATGATTATTGAATATGTTAGAAAAAATTAAAGAGACAACAGAATTCCTTAAGAAAAAAGGAATTGTTAAACCTGAAGCCGGGCTGATCCTTGGGACAGGCCTGGGAGGGCTCTCTTCGAAAATTGAGATCAGTATTGAGATCGACTATAAAGATATTCCCAACTTCCCGTTATCGACAGTCGAAGGACATGCCGGTAAGCTTATTTACGGTAAACTCGGTGGAAGGAATATCGTTGCGATGAAAGGACGATTCCATTATTATGAAGGCTACAGCTCCGATCAGATTGCATTGCCAATACGTGTTCTTAAATTCCTTGGAATCAGACACCTGTTTCTTTCAAATGCTGCGGGGGGAGTGAATCCGACTTTTCAGATCGGTGATATAATGATCATCACCGACCATATTAACCTGATGCCTAATCCGCTTATGGGCCTGAATGACGACAGGATAGGCACCCGTTTCCCGGATATGAGCGAAGCGTATGACAGATCGCTTGTCGAGAAAGCAATACGTATTGCCGGAGAAAATCGTATTCAGGTAAAAAGGGGTATTTATCTCGGAACTTCCGGGCCGACATTCGAAACGCTTGCTGAGTATAAATACTTCAGAACAATCGGTGCAGACTCGGTAGGGATGTCAACTGTACCTGAAGTTATTGTTGCACGGCATATGGGGCTTCCATGCTTTGCTGTGAGCATTATAACCGATCTTGGAATCGAGGGAAAAATAGAATACACAACTCACGAAACAGTCCAGCGCGAAGCGGAAAAAGCAGAAGCCAGAATGACAACAATAATGACGGACCTGATATCCTCTTTGTAATATTTTTTACCACAAAGGGCTCAAAGGATTTCACGAAGGTCACAAAGGCTTAAAAAACAACCCTTTTAATCCCTTCTTTAAGGTGTGCAACATTGAAATTTACAAGTAACCCCAGTTTGCATCCTGAAAGCTTCAGATAAGTCAGAATCTGTGCAAGATGAATTTCTGCCAATGCATCAACTGATTTTATTTCGATTACTATAGCGTTTTCAACCAGTAAATCGATACGATACCCAGCATCAAGTTTTACCTCCTTGTAGATTAGTGGCAATGGTTTCTGTTTTTCCACTTTATACCCAGACCGTTCAAGTTCATAGTATAAACATTCAGTGTAAGCGCTTTCCAGCAACCCGGGACCTAATGCAGAATGAAGTTTAAAAGAACAGTCTAAAATTCTTCTGAAGATTTTTTCTAAATCCATTGTTTTTTGTTTTTTCTTTGTGTGACTTCGTGTTTACCTTCGTGTCCTTTGTGGTGAAAAACTATTTAATCAGGCTCAATCTAGTTTCTTATTACAGTACAGACACTTTTAACTCTTTCCGATTTACCATTTTCATTGAAAATTTTAACCAGGAGTATATAAATCCCTGTTCCAACCAGCTTCCCGTCCTCAGCGGTTCCGTTCCAGACAATTGTGGCTTCATATCCCGCTAAAAGATTATCTGTTAATCTTTTCACAAATCTACCGGCTTCATCAAAAATATCAATTGATAGTATATTTCCCAGTCCGTGCAGTTTAAAGTCAATCACTAAAAAATCTTCATACCCGTCATTATCCGGAGTAATTCTGGCTGTTGACAGATTTATTTTATCGCCTCTTTCACTGTGTTCCGTTAATACCGAATTTGGTGCCCCTGGGGTTCCCCAGCCAGATGATTCTGAGGCTGAATGCCATAAAGTTTTGTCTGCCGAATTACCGTCGGTTGCAACCTTCTCAAGAGAAATCCCCTCATTCCCGCTCAGGAGTGAATAGTGCATTTCCTCATAATAAAACAGCTCATCAATTTTCTCAAGGTTCCTGTTAAAAAGGATCAGGTGCCCTTTGTCATCAGGCATCGATGGAAGAGAAGGAATTTCGAAAATATTATGTTGATCTGAAGTAGAAAATCTCATCAGTAAAGTCCGTTTATCTGACGTAATTACATTGTAATTACATGGAATCAGGCAATGATTTTCTGCGGATACCGGAACAACTGATGATGTATCGTGCAATTCGTCATTAACAGAAACCAGAAGCAGATCCACTGTATTAACCGTCTTTTCAGAGGAATTATAAAACTCTATAAAATCTGGTTCATCAGGCAGCGGGTTAAACAGGATTTCATTGAATAAAATATTTCCTGGAGTTACCCTTTCAGGTAACCCGAAACTGAATTCATTCCTGTCCATTCTATTGCCTGCAAAATCTGTAACATCATTCCTGGCATGCAATTGATAAATTACTCCTTTTCTGAGAGGCTGGCTTAGAAGAGCAGTGTATTCCCTAAGGAGCGGGTCCGCGCTTAAAAGAGTGTCGATTTCAGAACCATTAATTTGAATGTTCCCAGTTCCCGTTGTCAGGTAGGTGACTGTCTCAGAAAATCTTATTCTCACCCTGCTGCTATCCTCAGGAAATACATTTTCAATACCTGAAAAAATAATATCCTTGTTCGACCCCGATACTGAATTAATTCTTCCGGGGGTTCCTCCCTCCGGTGATCGGGAAGCATGCCAGTTACCATCTTCAAAGAAAGGGTAGTCAGTGTCAATGATCTCGAGAGACCAGCCGCCGCCTGACTTCAGGATATCTCCGTACCATCCTGAAGAATACTTGATTCCGTGAATCAGGGTACCTTTACTATCCCTGATAAAAAGTACTTTTCCTTCGTTGGTAAGGGCAGGAAAAGATTTCAAACCGGTTGTTTTCCCATAACCTTTAAATACCACCGTATCTTCTCTCTGACATAGAATCATGTACGATCGCGGAGCAATAACAGCATCAGGGAAAATACTTTTTGTGATTCCGTCAGAGAGGCTCCAGTTTTTAAGATTAATTTGGTCCCCCGTCCTGTTATAAAGCTCGAGGTATTCCCTTGCCGGAAGTCTGACAATCGGTGAAGGATCAGCCATTATCTCCGAAATAATAACAGAGGCAGGTCCGGTATTTTCCATATTCTGGCCGAATGCCGCAACAGGCATTAACAGAGCCAGCAAAATAACTTTATTCATGCAGCGAGACGAATTGAAAAAAGAGTTATTTTTGACAGCTTTTTAGAAACACTAAAATAAATAATTACTTTAATCCAGGCAAATAAAATTATGAAAACAGCTGTTGTTGGGGCTACCGGAATGGTTGGCCGGACAATGATGAAAGTTCTTGAAGAGAGGAACTTCCCTGTAACTGAACTAATCGCTGCCGCTTCGGAGCGTTCTGTTGGAAAAGAGCTTACTTTCAAGGGGAAAGCTGTAAAGGTTATGAGCGTAATGGAAGCGATTGAAGCCAAACCTGTTTTTGCAATATTTTCAGCCGGGGCCTCAGCTTCGAAAGAATGGGCTCCTGCCTTCGCTGCAAACGGAACAGTTGTGATTGACAACTCATCAGCCTGGAGAATGGATAAGGATGTTCCCCTCGTAGTTCCCGAGATAAACAGTCACGTTATAAAAAAGGGTGACAGGATAATTGCCAATCCGAATTGCTCAACAATTCAGATGGTAATGGCTCTGGCCCCTCTTCATAGAAAATATAAGATCAGACGCCTGGTTGTTGCTACTTATCAGTCAGTTACAGGAACAGGTGTAAAGGCTGTAACCCAGATGGAGAATGAGAGGGCGGGGATAAGCGGGGAAATGGCATACAAATACCAGATCGACATGAACTGTTTTCCTCATGGAGGCACTTTCCAGAGCGACGGATACACAACAGAAGAACAGAAGCTTATCGACGAGACACGTAAAATACTTGAGGACCCGTCAATAATGGTAACTGCTACGGTTGTAAGGATCCCTGTTGTCGGCGGACACTCCGAAGCAGTCAATGTGGAGTTTGAAAAGGATTTCAACATAGATGACGTAAGGTTCCTTATCAGTCAGTTCCCCGGGAATGTAGTGTACGATAATCCTGCCGAATTCAAGTACCCAATGCCGATATTGTCGCACAACAGGGATGAGGTTTTTGTTGGAAGGATCCGTAGGGACCTTTCAAGGGAGAAATGCCTCAACCTCTGGATCGTATCTGATAATATCCGTAAAGGTGCAGCAACAAATGCGGTTCAGATTGCAGAGTATATGGCGGCGAAGAAATTGTATTAAATCGATTTTCAGGTAATAGAGACTGGTCTGAGACCTGTCTCTGCTAATCCAAAAACAAAAAATCATTAAACGGATACCTTTTGATATGTATCTCCTTCACCCCGTCATAAAGCAGTCTCTGAAATTCATCAAGGTTTTCCCTGGTCTTTGCTGAAATGAATACAGTTTTATGATGTTTATCGGAAGCCATCCATGTCTTTTTAAGATCATCAAGGGAATAATTCTCCTTTTTCACCGGAGTAAGGTCATCGGCATCCTTTGAGGTATATTTAAATGAATCAATTTTGTTGAAAACAATTATCATTGGTTTGTCAGCCGATCCCAGCTCTTTAAGTGTATCATTGACGACAGTTATCTGATCCTCAAATCCGGGATGAGATATATCTACAATATGTATGAGCAGGTCAGATTCCCTTACTTCATCAAGGGTTGATTTGAACGACTCCACCAGATCGTGGGGAAGCTTTCTGATAAATCCAACTGTATCGGACAGCAGGAATGGCAGATTGCCTATAACAACTTTCCTGACTGTTGTATCCAAAGTGGCAAAGAGCTTGTTTTCTGCAAAAACATCCGATTTGCTCAGCCGGTTCATAATTGTCGATTTTCCGACATTTGTATAACCAACAAGGGCCACCCTGACCATTTTACCCCGGTTTTTTCTCTGGGTGGCCATCTGCATATCAATTTTCTTCAGCTGGGTTTTAAGCAGAGCAATCCTGTCCCTTATTATCCTTCTGTCAGTTTCCAGCTCAGTTTCGCCCGGTCCCCTTAAACCTATCCCTCCCTGCTGTCTTTCGAGGTGGGTCCACATCCTTGTCAGCCTGGGAAGAAGATATTGGTATTGCGCGAGTTCAACCTGGGTGCGTGCATGAGAAGTGCGGGCGCGTCGGGAAAATATATCGAGTATAAGATTCGTCCTGTCGAGGACACGGCAGCCGAGAGCATCTTCGATATTCCTGAGCTGCGCTGGCGACAGCTCGTCATCAAAAATAGCAACACTGATATTGTTTTCCGAAACAAAAGCGGCAATCTCCCCTATTTTGCCTGAACCGACGAAAGTGCGTGCATCAGGTATGGCAAGTTTCTGAAGGAATATATTTACAGGTTCAGCACCGGCTGTTTCGGTGAGAAATGAAAGTTCGGCAAGATACTCCCTTGCCTGACTTTCATCCTGCCCGGGATAAACCAAACCAATAAGTACTGCTCTTTCGCTTTGTATTCTGGTCTCGATCAATTTTATGGTTGCTGGTTGCAGGGTGCTGGTTGCTAGTTAAATCCAGTAACCAGCAACAAGCAACTAAAGGATACAAATCTAGTTAATAAATCTCTTATTACTCTGGATGGCCCCGTTTATTGCCTGTTTAAGTGCATCAGAACAACGCATTACCATCTCCATATCGGAAGGGAACGGAACGGCCCTGGATTTTGTTTTCTCGATCTGCGACTGGCTTAAAGCCTGGATATCACCAAGGGCACGGGCAGAGATAAATTCAAAATCGGACTGGGCGCCAAGAGGATCTTTTTTGAGAATTTTATTCGGGTTGACCTGTACTACCTCAACATCGCCGTTGATCTGACAAGCTTTCGACTGAATGGTTTCAATAAGCGCGCACTGAAGTGTTTTATATTTCTTTGTTTTGATGTCGTTGCCGAGAGAATCTTTCATAACATTCCCTTTTTTATCGAGCTGATAAGAAAATCCATCCTCAACCTCTTTCTTCACAACAGTATCTTTCTGCATCGTCTGATCGGGAGACACCATTATATTCCTGATATTTACATTGACATAATAATCATATTTGGTGTTCTGATCGAGGTCTCTTGTATGGTATTCAACCCATTCGCTGTTAAGCCTCGGCAGATCGAGGGAAAGAAGATCTTCCTCGAACTCCTGACCGAATTGTATTATTGATTTGTTCTGGAGTGAAATCAGGACCCTGCTCATGCCAAGATATTTTGCATCATCGATTTTGGTATCAATACCTTCATAATTGCCGACATATTCCTTTGCTCTTACGAATTCATAGAAGGCCTGGCGGTATGATTCCTTCAGCTTGCTTTTCATCAGCTCATTGCCATGTGCATAATAGAAATCGGCTGATTTACGTTTTGCCGCAACCATCTCGGGCATATAATCAACGTAAGGATATTCAATGGTTTTCCCGTTAAGTTCAAGCGGCGTGACAGTCCTTACATATGCCTGCCTGTCGTTCATTCTTTTGTTGATCTGATAGATCTCATCCCAGTTGGCAGGTTTCTCTTCCATTTTAAGGTATCGGATCCTCTCATTATCCTGTTCGTTAAGAGTCGTGAATGATTTGTCGAGGATTGAAATCTGTTTTGTATCCCTTGAGTCTTTACGAAGTTGTCTGACTGCTTTGTCAAGAGCAGCTTCATAGTTGCCTTTTTCAAGTTGTTTTTTGGATGAGCCGCATCCTGAAAGTATTAATATCAGAACGATTGAAAGAGAAACAATCTTTTTCATAGGTTGATTTTTCGAGGTTAATTGCAGTAATACAAAAAAATTTACTGTTATTTATAACTCTCTAATCTGTTTATTATTATGTCTCAATAGGTAAAACTTAGCGGTATCTGGAACCGGACCCTTACCGGCTGACCTCTCTGTAGCCCCGGAGACCATTTTGGAGATTCTGAAATAGCCCTTACTGCTTCATCATCGAGCATCGGATGAACTCCCTTGATTACAGTAACATTGCTCACCGATCCGTCTTTTTCAACAATAAATGTAAGAAACACTGTTCCCCTTATTTTATTTGTAATTGCCTCCTCGGGGTATCTTGTCCGCTGTCCGACCCAGTCGCGGAATTTATTAAGATCACCTCCCTTGAATGTAGGCATCACCTCAACAATAAACAGGGGTTCTTCGTTTCCTGATCCGTCGCCCCCCGACAGAAGATCATCTCCAAACCCCGATCCGGCTGTCACATCAATAATATCACTGTCAGAAGATGCGAGGGCCGCGTCGGTTATTATCTGAGTCTGATCGGCAGGAACGATTGAATCGACTATTACAGGCGCCACATATTCGACGGGTACCGGCATTTTTGAAGCTGGCGGCGGAGGGGGTGCAGGTGGAACGTAGATTTCCTCGGGGGGCGGCTGAAGTTTATCCATCCTCACCTGAATATAACCACCCCCCCCCGATATAATTCTTTCGGATGACGGTCGTGCAAGAAACGGTATTAAAATAACTACAACGGCTAATAATGAAGCGATTATCGTTCCGGTTATAACGGCACGGTTATATCTCTTTCGCAACTGGTAAGCACCATAATCCCTGTTCTTATGTTCAAAAACGAGATCATCGAAATCGGAAATGCTGGCGTAATTGTTATCAGCTCCGGGTGTAAGTTCAGTATTTTTTGTTTTAAACTTCACTTTGTCATCAAATCAACCGCAAAAATAGTAATTACCAGCTTCCCGGCAAAGTAATAATTAATACATGTTGCTGGTTGCAGGGTCCTTGTTACTGGTTAAACAAGCAACCAGCAACCAGTAACAAGTAACCCAGGCTAAACATCAGTATTTGGATAATGTTTTATAATTATCATTTTTTTCTTAAATTTGCTGGTCTTTAAGGGGGTTTAGCTCAGTTGGCTAGAGCGTTTGACTGGCAGTCAAAAGGTCAGGAGTTCGATTCTCCTAATCTCCACAATTACCCGTCTTGGTTCAGGTTAATCCGGACAAAGGCGGGTTCTTTTTTTAGGTTGTAATCAGGTTAAGATCAATTTTCTTGAATAGCTTTGTCCATCTTTGTAACCATAAATCAGACCTTTTATGAAACTTATTCAAATCTGTCCTCAATGTGGTCAGCCCGGATTAAGGGTTAATGCAGATGCAGTAAAGTACAATATTGTGAAGTTCAAACGGAAAAAGAANGATTCCGGGACGAAATGGAACATTTGCACAAATCCTGATTGTGAATGTTCATATTTTTCAGGGAAAGAATTCTTCAGGACATCGGATCTGAGAAGACCATTGTTTTTCAAGGACGCGTCAGACAACGTCCCTGTTTGTTACTGTTCAGGACTGACAAAAGGAGAGGTTAAGGATGCTGTAAGAAATGGATGCAAAACCATTAAGGATGTACAGAAATATACAAAGAAGAGCATGTCAGGTCATTGCGAGACCCGAAATCCATTAGGTAAATGTTGCAGGAATGTATTTCTCCGGACTATTTCAACATCTGTCTGATTTTTCGCAGGGCACCTGGTCTGTTTATCAGATAAACGCCTGCAAGGATAAGCAATACAGACACAAAAATTCCGGGTGCCAGGTGTTCATCATCTGAAAGTCCCCAAAGTGTTGCNACAACTGGTATGAAATATGCCACTACCGATGCAACTACCGGGGAAGTATCTCTTACAAGAAAATAGTAAATTACATTGGCAAAGGCGCTTCCGACAACTGAAAGGATTGCTATGTAGCCGAAGTTCAGAAGCCAGTGGGGAGTGAGAAATATTGCATTTATATCTGTACTCAGAAGAAGAGCCAGTGCGAAAGGGCTCACAACTAAAAAAGACAGTGATGTAATCTCCAGCCCGTTCAATCCTTCCACCTTGCTTACCTCATTATTGCTTAATCCGTTCATAATTGTTGCAAGAACCACAAAGAGGCCAAAATAATTGAAAGTCAGTGAACCGCTGTATAACAGTCCTGCTGCTCCTGCAAANCCCAGAAACACCCCTGCTATCTGCGACCTGATAGCTTTTCTGCTGTAAAACAGAATGCCTATTAACAGAGTGAATACAGAGGACAAAGAGTTAAGCATTCCTGTAAGTGAACTATCAATCTTTGTTTCGGCAAGGGGATAAAGGAACGCAGGAAATCCGCTTCCAAAGAATCCGATTAAAAGAATAGAAAGCAAATTCTTCTTATTTAATTTTGAAAGCGTTCGCAGCGCGAAGGGTAACAGGCATAAAAAGGATATCAGTATTCTGATTGAAGCCAGCTGATATGCTGAGAAAGAGCGCAGCCCTTTTTTCATTAAGATATAACTGGTACCCCAAATCAGTGATAGAAGTGCAACAGCCATCCAATGCCATATCTTACTGTTTTTGTTCATGACAACGAAGCTGCAAATGTAATAGAAGAAATAAGAGAATTGACTTGTGAATGCTCTTAAAAGGTGGCTGATTATGAATTTTTATTAATTCAATTTATACACATACTCCTTTTCACCATTAACTTTTACAGGATAACCATCTGCATTATACGTATATGAGTATTCGGTTATTTGCACTTTATCGATCGATGGGGCAACATCAAAATTAAGGGTATATGTTTCCTTTACTATATTGTTCGGATTGGTATATATACCTGGAGTCATAAATCGTCTGAATGACTGATACGGGTTCTTCATATTATCGTATTCATACTCTGTGGTGGTAGTTAACTCTGCAACCCCTGACGATGAGACGTATATTTCGTTTGTTTGCTTACATTTCCGTCTTCATAATATTGATAAACTGTGTACCCGGAGATTATATTATTGTAATATCCTGTCGTCCTGACTATTTTGTCATTTTCATATTGAAACTCGAGGTAATCGCTATTATTCTCTGAAGCGCGGATAAATGATTTCCGGAATAACTGATCGTTATTGCCATATTCATATTTGTGCCAGATGCTTTTGGGGGTATTTTCCGGATTAACCCATTCTTTTCGGT
>JGI20214J51088_10000433_pt1 | contig 29417 bp, 28 predicted proteins | sample WetSurMetagenome_FD_51088 | JGI IMG/M metagenome (IMG submission 51088) | reverse complement strand
TTTATGCAAAGGCACTTCCTTATATGGAAAGGGCACTTGAACTTAAACCTGATGATACATACGCAATGGGAAGCTTGCAGGAGTTGTACTACAGACTCAAAGCAAAAGATGCATCGCTTGCACCTAAATACGAAGCAATCAAAGCAAAAAATGATGCACTGAAGAATAAGTAAAAGATCAACAGAGATATTAAAAGAGGGATACAGTCTGTATCCCTTTTTTATTTATGGTATATCGATAATAGGTTAGGAAAGAAGTAGTTGAACTTGCAATAATAATATGTGTTTAATTATACTCTATTTTACATAATATTAATTATAGGCTTTTATTTAGCAAAAAAAAGTATTCTAAAACCCTCATTCTCATTAAACTATCTTATAAAATCAATTTTAGCATTCATGTTTCCGTTTTATTACTCTCTCTAATTGGACAGCTGCTTTTCTTTTCCACCAATATTTATGTATACAGTTTTTTTCTCTCCACCTGTGCTGATAAATATTTCTTTGCGTTTTTCTCTTTGCATCTTCAATTGATTCTCCTTCTATTTCTCATATAGAACTACTTAAAGACCAGGAGAAATTCAATAAGTATATCGAAACATCTCCATACCCACCACCCTCTGAAGACATTGTCAATAAACACATTGCATCACTCTGGGAAGAGTTTCACGGATATAAATTAGCAGATTAAATTGATATTTACCATGACAATACCTGGGCTATGTTTAAATTCTAATATCATTTTGATCGATATCTTAAACCAGAATTAAAAAAGAAATGCAGAAAATGGGGTGACGAATTTAATTATGCGAACCATGCACTAAAAGAAATATCAAAACGCAAATGAGATAATAATAACACTTGAGAACATATTCCCTTTTCTTGTATCACCAAAACCAACATGATAAATTCTGGTTTAGAAGTTTGAACAATTCTTTATTCTATAATTAATCCATTTAATTTATTTCTAAGTTCTTCATTTTCTTTAGTTAAATTTTCAATAATTTGATTTTTATCTTTAATGGTTTCTTTTGCTTTGGTGTTTTTTTCAATCAGATTAGAAGCAAGATCTTGAATTGAATTACCCAGAATTAGTGCCAATTCATCTTTGTATGACATTAATGGCTCATAAAGCCAATGATAAGCATTACCTATAGCCCCATGAAAAAGTCTAACTTTTGGATTTCTTCCTTCTAATCCAGCAGAAAGTATATGCATTTGAGATATTCCTGGATATGGGTCAATATAATATATAACCTCAATTCCTAACTGGTAAGCCTTCTTAGAACATAATTCGCATGGGCTTGAGGTAGTAAATAGTTTATTAGTATTGATGAATTTGATAAGTCAAATCTATCTAGATTAATCAACTTATTCCTATCCTCTGCAATTGTATCGAGGTTGATTCGGTAGACGTCCGTGGTCTTAACTTCTACTATAATACTATGACCTTCCTTTGAGGTCCAGATACCATCATAACCAATACCATTCTGTTTGCCACGATATAGTCCTGGTTCGATACGAAAATTAAGTCTAGATCCAATTTGATTCAAAACGTCTTGTAATGCAAAACCACTATCATCGAATTTTTCAGTGAGACAATCGTCTGCAAATTTCTTAAGTACTTTAGAAGGTATTTTATTTAGCAAATCTCTAAACTCAATCGAAGTAGAATTGCCATCCTTAAGTTTCCCATCTCCTGCAAATGAAAGAATTTGTTGAAGATTTTTCGTTTCGAATGTCTCCTTGCTTTTTTCCCAAAGTTCTAAAATGCTGCTCATTAACAATTATGTTTTATCTAACTTTATTCATGTGGATCAAATTTATATAAAAATGATAGCATTTACTATTTTAATAATATGGTCGCATCATACTAAAAATAAAACTTATAATTATGAATTAACGATTTACCTAGAAACAAACAGTAATTTGTAACTACAATTTTGAAGTTATATTCATATTAACTATTCGTTTCCCATTCAAAAACTTGCTCTGTATATTTCATTTAATTCATCATAGATTAAATTAGTATTTGAATACTTGTTAATTGTTAGAATATTTTATAGGTTTGTATGATGTTGATATTTAATTCTATAAATAATATATTTGTTAAGTATGTAAACATGGGTTGTTAAATCATATAAATACAATTGTTAAATGACTGAAGCAAAATTTGTTCACTTTGATCTGAAATTATTTGAACCCTCATTTGATTCATCTCTAACAGATTTGATCCTTGAATTAGACTATCTGAGAAAAAAGGAGCTTGTCGGTTCAACTCATCCAAAAGTGTTTTTCCAGTTAAAACACATTTTTCATACACTTGAAAGCATCGGATCAGCCCGGATTGAAGGAAATAATACAACAATTGCGGAATACATTGAAACGAAGCTTGAAGAAACTAAAATTGTTCCTCCTGGAATCAGAGAAATCAAGAATATTGAAAATGCGATGGCATTTATCGAGGAGAATGTAAAGGAATACCCTATTAACAGGGCGTTTATAAGTGAAATGCATAAAATGATTGTAGAAGGCCTGTTACCTCCCCCTGATGGCGAGGGTGATCGAACACCAGGGGATTACAGAAAGATTAACCTTAAAATAAATAAATCAAGCCATATACCTCCTGATTGGATACTGATTGAAGACTATATGTCAGAACTTATAAATTTTATTGGCCGTCAGGATAGTCCTAAATATGATCTGTTAAAGGCAGCTATTGCACATCACCGGTTTGTATGGGTCCATCCATTCGGCAATGCAAACGGAAGAACTGTAAGACTGTTGACATATGCTATGCTGGTTAAAACAGGTTTTAATGTAAACGTAGGAAGAATAATAAATCCTACTGCAGTATTCTGCAGCAATAGAAACGATTATTATAATAATCTGTCACTTGCTGATACAGGGAACGAAACTGGCAGCCTTGCGTGGGCTGAATATGTTTTAAAAGGCCTTAAAGAGGAGATTGAAAAGATCGATAAACTGATGAATTATGATTACCTGAGAAAGGAAATCCTTATTCCTGCATTAAATCATTCACTGGAAAGGAAGTATGTCACCGATGTTGAATCCCGGATACTCAGAAAAGTAATTGATAAACAGATTATTCAGGCTTCCGATGTTAAAGAATTCTTCAAGGGAAAGGTAGATGCTGAAGTTTCAAGGCAGATCAGAAAGCTGATTAACAAAAAAATGCTTATTCCGGAATCTGAGGGAGCAAGAAAATACATGATAAGATTTGATAATAATTATCTGTTACGGGGTATCATTAAATCTCTCGGAGAGAAAGGATTCCTGCCACTCCAGGAATAAATCGTAAATCTATCTTCTTATTGAAATTAAAATAAACTTGAACAACAACTAATCATTTCAACAGTAATCTGATTCTGAATTCTATTCTAGACCACCCTCCTTAATTTAGTGTGCTTAACTAACTGAATACTACTTTCTTTCACGTTTATCTTTTCTTCAACCTTTTTAAAGGCTATCATGTATAGTTCCATAAGGCGGTACTTAAGGCATAGTCCTGGCATCTATTACAATGTTCCCAATATATCTTTCAGTAACCTGTCAAAATCCATTCCGCCATTTGCTGTTGAAGAATATCCCAGAACAACAACAATCAGCTCCTGCGACGGCAAAATAAAAATCATCTGTCCGTCATGTCCTTCACAGCTAAACATATCTTCAGGTGCTGAAGGCAGCCTTTTCGATTTATTCAGCCAGAAAAAAGAACCATATACCCCATTACTTCCAGAAGCTGCTGTAGTAGTGTATTTCACCCATCCTGCAGGTAAAATTCTCTCACCATTAAATACTCCGTCATTCTGATATAATAAAGCAAAACGTGCATAATCACGCGCTGTGGCGTATAAATATGANGAACCNACCCTGGTGCCTGTCGGATCTACCTCAAAAACNGCATCAGGCATTCCTATCTTATTGAATAATTGCGTGTTAGTAAATGCATAGTAAAGCGAGTCATTTGCAAATTGTTTACGCATCAGGTAACTTACAATATTTGCTGTTCCGGATGAATAGTACCAGTAAGTTCCCGGAGAATAAGTCAATGGCTTATGAAATGCATACCCGGCCATATCACTTTCGCAATGCAGCATCAGAGTCACATCCGACCTGACTCCATAATCTTCGTTCCATTCCAAACCGCTTTGCATCTGCATAAGGTCATTAAAAGTTATCTTACTTCTGTTATCGCTTTTCCATTCTTCAATACCAACCGGTTTGTTTATATCAATTTTCCCTTCTCTAACCATGATTCCTGCCATAGCATTTGTAAAACTCTTAGCCATCGACCAGCTTAAAAACCTTGTATCCTTCTTGAACTGAGGCTTATATGCTTCTGCAACAGGCATTCCTTTATGAAGTACCATAAATGCAAATGCATTGCCNTTATATGCATTGTCTGTAATTAATTTTTTAGTAATATCACCAAGCTTTGCCAGATTAATTCCTGTTGTGGTATCAGGAATAACGTCTCCAAGAGGCCATTTTATGGTGTCCCTGGAATACCCTGGTTCAATTCCTGAAGGATAACGCGAACTCCTGAGATTCTTTTCTGGTATATCCTTCAATAGAGTAACCCCGAAACCATTCCGGTAAATAGCTTTTGATTTACCCCATAAAAACCGGCTTGTGACACTCTTTTCATTATAGTCTACATTATTCTTTGTAAACTTGATAAATGAGAAATTAAGATCTAATGCTTCAACATCGGCCGGTTCTCTCGATGTGATGAACACATCAGAACAAAGATTCTTTGCTGCATATCCTGTAATTATCGGAATAAGGCTGTTAATATAAATTGCAGCAGCAATTACTATTGTTCCAAGTATTGATAATACTCCGGTAATTATTCTTTTTCTGGTTTTTGTCTTCATTTTTGATATAGAGTTAAGTATATAATTGTTATATGCTCAGGGCTCAGGGCTCAGGGCTCAGGACTCAAGGCTCAGAACTCCGAGCTTCGGACTACTACATTTTCCTTACTCCAATGCCAGGGCGGTCCGGTAGAATTATTTTCCCTTCCCTGATTTTTATTCCTTCAAATATATCATTGTCAATTAGCAGGTTACCATCCAGATCAGCCCAGTCTACCAATGGTGAAAGCTGTGCTGCTGCAGTTACTGCACACGATGTTTCTGTCATGCAACCTATCATCACCTTCATACCTGTTGCCCTTGCCATTCCAATCATTATATAGGCGGAATGCATGCCGCCGCACTTCATTAATTTTACATTTATCCCGCTGTAAACTCCCATAATTTTAGCAAAATCAGCTACTGTCTGTATTGCTTCGTCTGCTATAACCGGCAATGGACTATTCTGTGTAAGCCAGGCAATATCGTCAACAGATGTTTTCGGCATTGGCTGTTCAACGAATGCAACACCCTGTTCCTTAAGCCAGTATATCATCTCCAGCGCCATCTTTTTATCAGTCCAGCCCTGGTTTACATCAACACAGATAAGTGTATCAGTTACACTTCTGACCGATTGGATCATCTCCTTATCGTTTCCCTGTCCGAGCTTTACCTTTAATATCTTATAAGGTGACGCTTCACGCACCTTTTCCTTCACAACATCCGGTTTATCGATACCGATTGTAAATGATGTATTCGGAGTACTTTCAGGATCCAATCCCCAGATACGGTACCATGGCTGATCCATAAGTTTTCCAACCAGATCATGGAGGGCAATATCCACAGAGGCCTTAGCGGCATAATTACCCGGTGCAATCCTTTCTACATATGCCAGAATATCTTCAATAAGAAACGGCGTTTTGAAACCTGTAAGATCAACCTTGCTTAAGAAGAGATCTGCAGTAGCATGACTTTCACCAAGATAAGGTGGCATTGATGCTTCTCCATATCCGACAATACCATCAAACTCAATTTCAGTCAGCATTACCGGAGTTGTGCTTCTCGATCCTGAAGCAAGAGTAAAAACATGCTTCAGATGCAATTCATATGGCTTGAACCGAAGGATTATCCCTGATTTTCTATGCGTTTTGCTCCCGTTTTCAGACCAGCCTGGTTTTCCAAAGGTTAAGTAAGAAAAACCTGAAGCACCCGCAATTAAACTGCAGTCATTTATAAATTTCCTTCTGGTAACCATTTGATTAGTTTAAGTATAAGTGGTAGGTTAAGTATTAATACCATGGGTGTTTGGAAAGTGGAATAATTCCCGGATCATTTTCGGTTCCGATTATCCGACGGGCTGACAGAAGTGAAAATAACCTGTATTTTACGAAACCTGTACTTGCAGAGTCAAGGCTGTTTACCAATACTCTGCCTGAAGAGTTAATATATTCATTATTTCCCTGATATATAGCTACATGAGTTACATGATGTTTTAAATTTCTTCCTGATCCGAAGAAAAGAAGATCACCTTTTCTGAGCTGACCGAAACCATTCGAAATGTCTATCTCAGTACCATGGAGAGCCTGCAGGGAGGCATCACGCATTAATATTACACCATTCATAAAATAAACCCGCTGCACAAAACCACTGCAGTCAACTCCTTTGGCCGAAGAACCTCCCCATAAATATGGTACACCGAGAAGAGAAGATGCAGTCTGAATGATCTTTTCTTCCTCAGGTTTCACCTGTTTGCGGAACGCATCAAATTCTTCAAGCTCCTTTTTCAGGACAAAACCTCTGCGTCCGTCAGGGAGAGATATCATATCATAATCATTTGATTCTCCATCCTTTACCATTANACAACCTGCAACCAGATCACCGACAACACCAGAGTCATTCGATTGTACCGAATATATCCATCCGGAATTCTCCATGAAAATTACCCGGTCCGCCTTCTTCCATTTATCAATCTCCGGTCTGTCCATAATATTAACTGAGGATCTTTCCGTCCATGCAATGTAATTGTCGGGTGTCTGTATCAGAAGCCATCCATCTTCTTGTTTAAGAATAAAAACCGGTGTTCCAAGAATTGACTGTGAAACAAGCTCGGACTGATGATCTGGTAGCTTTCGGAGATTGATTACACTAAGGTTAGTCAATCCCATAAATTTTTTGTTTGCTAATGTATCAGGAAGAATTAAGATACTGTCTATAAGCTTAATACCCTGATTATTTAAAGTATTTATGAGATCATATTTTGCGGATGGACTTGTTGTTTCACCTTTCAGAATCAGTTTTCCTCCTTTACCATTAGTGCAGGTAACATCAAAAATCCCTATCCTTTTATCAGGAACAAATTTTGCAGAGATACTGTCAATTTCAGATTGTATGTTTCTTGAGGCTTTTTGATTACAGGCTGAAAACACAAAAAGGATTAAGGCAAATAATCCAATATACTTTCCGAAATATAAAATATCAGATGATTTCATAAAGTCAGGTAATTCTCTATCATAAATCAAATTTACAATAATTTGTAAGGAATTGTATATGCCTCAAAAAATATGGTAAAAGGAATTTTCTAACCTTCCAATACCTGACGCCTGACGCCCAATGCCTGACACCTGTTACTATCTGTATCCCAATGCCGCATATCCAACCCAGTGACAGTCTGTTGCAATAGCAGTGCGACCCATTCTGAGATCATCAACAGGGATATGTGATGAAGTGATACTTGTAGAATATCCGGTAAGCTCACCGGACAAAGGAATTGAAACATTCAGATAATATGAAGTGTATAATGCGACTGGTACAGAGTATCTGCCGCACCAGGTCCACTTATATTCCCGGTAATTATTCTGATTCAGGGTATATTCACTGAATAACTTTATTTTTTCAGGTGTCACATTGCCTTTTAAACATCTTTCGATAATCTCTGATTCGTGCTCACGCGCTTTTGTGTTTCCTTTTTCATCACAGCCATAGTACGCACGATCGACACCATCCCAGTCCTCATTACCATAATGCACTGCGTCAGTAGTTACGATAATTGCATAATCTACACCCCACTCCCACTTATGCTTTCGTGCAACGGTACTGATCGCATCAGCAAGAGCTTTTCCACATTCCTGCATCCTGCCTGGTTTCATTGCCGGAACAAGAATCGGAACAATTAAAATATCCTTGTTAAAGTACTGGAGAAATGGGATCATTGATTCAACAGAGTGCTCAACTTTTTGAAGAGTATCGCTTCTGATAGCAAATTTGTTCACAAGAATATTATAGATCTCTTCCCTGACAGGAGATACCGGAACATCCTTCCATGGCCCTTTCCAGTATGTATACTTATCGAATACCAGGGAATCTTCAATCCCAAGATGTGCAGCCTGGTGTGCAACGCCGATAAGAATAAGATTTGGTGCTTTAATATTCTGAAGTAATTCAGGATATAGTGTTCCAACATATGTATAATCATCATGAGGGCAAATTGCCAGTTTCAATGGCAATCCCTCTTTTTTTTTCCATCCAGATCTTGTCATTCTTGCCATCAGACTATCCATCTGCCACGAATACTGAGCAAAACCGATAGTGTCTTTCAATGGCCTGACTGAATCTTCTACTGTTTCAGGTATACTTTTATTCAGACATGATAATAAATTGATTATCAATACTATCAGAATAGAAGTAATGATTTTAAATGTCTTCATAGATTATATATATGCTATAAAGATAATACTTCAGGAGGCTGACAGACCAATTGTGAATCAGAAAAAGATTTCAGTTTTTCCAACGCTCCAGCTGAGAAATATGGGAAGTATAAAACCAGCGTTTAATTGGACCATATCCCATTTCTTTTAATTTTCCTTTAGCAAATTTAACCATTTCACGCGAGGATTTAAAGCTGTCATGAAAGGAACCAGCCTCATAGCAGTAACTGCAATACTTCAGGCTTTTTGAACCATCAGAGTTTGTTCCTCCTTTTCCAGGATCCTGTTCCATTGGCATTCCGCAACTCTGGCAGAATTTGTCGAATTTTCCCATAGTCATTTTGATTAGTTTATGATCAAATATTCTGACAATAATATAAACGAATATTTTGAAAATGTCAAGTCTAATTATAATTTCTTTCCTGAAATTTCTTCATCCCATTCCCTAACCAGGTAGTGAAGAAAAACAAATCCATTAACCACAAAGCACACAAAGCTCTCACTGTGAATACAAAGGTAAATACATATAATTAAGCCCTCAGCGATCTTTGCGCGAAGACTCTGTGATCTTTGAGGTTAAACAAAACTTATGTAACATCTTCAGAATTCCCCTACATATAAAAGAAGAAATCTTATGCAACTTTTAAATAATTTAAAGTATGAGAGTATCTTTAGATCTTAAAACCGAAAATTATATACAATGAACATTATTGCAGCACTAATGACCTTAATATTGTTTTGGTCATCCCCTTCCGGCAAAAGCAAAGTCTATGAATGGCGTGGAAATGATCGTTCAGGTATTTATAATGAATCTGACCTGCTGAAGGAGTGGCCTGTCAATGGTCCGAACGAGCTCTGGGCAATAGATAATATTGGAAACGGGTTTGGTTCTCCGGTATTTACTGATGAAAATTTTTATTTAACAGGAGAGATTGATTCGATGGCAATACTATTCAGTTTTAATCTAAATGGAGAAAAACAATGGCAGACTTTTCTCGGAAAGGAATGGATGAAATCATGTCCCGGCTCAAGATCTGCCCCTACAATTGTGGATGATATGATTTATGTTGGCACCGGTTTAGGGAATCTTTTTTGCATAAACAGAACAAATGGTAAGATTATCTGGTCAAAAGAGCTCACGAGTGATTTCAAGGGAGCTCTGCCATACCACGGCCATTCTGAATCTGCACTGATTGAGGGAGATAAAATATTCTGGACTCCAGGAGGAAAGGAACATAATGTTGTTGCGTTAAATCGTTTCTCCGGTAAGCTGATCTGGTCAAATAAAGGATTTGGCGAACGATCTGCATATAACTCTCCGAAGCTGATTGAACTACCTTCAAGGAAAATACTCGTCACCTTTTCGGCTTATCATTTAATGGGTTTTAACACAGAAACCGGCAAATTATTATGGTCTCATGAACAGGACAATTTTCCTGTTGAAAAAAGGATCCCTGGAAATGGGGATACACACAGTAATACAGTTCTTTACGACAATGGAGCAATATACTATGTTGCCGGCGATGGAAACTGTGCTGTAAAACTCAATCTATCGGAAGAGGGTACCAAAATTACACAGGTTTGGCGTAATCCGGGTTTTGACAGTTATATGGGAGGTGTGGTAAAAATTGGTAATTACCTCTATGGCAGTGGAACTGCATCACCTGATATACGCGCAATAAATGCAACCACAGGAATGCTCACCGATTCACTCAGGATTGGCAGCGGGGCCGTAATTGCTGCTGATAACATGTTGTATTACTATACCCAGAAAGGAGATTTAATGCTTCTCGGTTATGAAGAGGGTAAAATAGAAAAAGTAAGTTCTTTCAGAATAATCAAAGGAACGTTGCAGCATTTTTCACATCCGGTAATAAACAAAGGAGTGTTATACCAGAGACATGGTAAAGTTCTTATGGCATTCGATATAAGGAAGAAATAAAGTGAACCAGTCTTTGATCTATTATGTTTATTAAGAAACAAAACCAAATTAAGTTAGTGCATATTACAAGGATCCTATTCAAGAATTCATCCTGATTATTTAATAGTTGAAAAAATTCAAAACTCTGGAAAAATGGAACCAATAAAGAAAACAACTCTGGATTTCCTTAGGGCAATAAAGAATAATAACAATCGCGACTGGTTCATTAAAAACCGAGGTTTATATGATGAATCCAGAAAGAACTTCGAGACCCTTGTTCAGGAAGCAATCAACCAAATAATTGAATTTGACCCTATTATGAAGGGATTGGAAGTAAAAAGCTGTGTTTACCGATTCAACCGCGATATACGCTTCTCAAATGATAAATCACCATATAAGTCTCATTTCGGTGCTTTTATTGTTAAGGGCGGGAAAAAAAACGGAGATAAATTTGCCGGTTACTATATTCATATTGAACCCGGAAATAGTATTATTGCTGGTGGTGCCTATATGCCGCCTGCTCCGTGGCTAAAAGCTATCAGGGAAAAGATCGATGAGGAACCTGCACCGCTTCTGAAAATAATTACAGACAAAGATTTCGTGAAATATTTCGGGAAGCTTGATGGGGAAAAACTTAAAAAGGCTCCGAAAGGTTACCCTTCTGATCATACGAATGTTGATCTGCTGAAGCTGAAGAGCTACCTTGTTGTAAATGAGGTAAAGGATGATTTTGTAATGAGTGATAAATACTTCGGTCATCTGATTAAAGTATTAAAAGCCATGAAACCTCTGAATGATTATATGAATGAATACTAGTCTGGTTTCTTTCCTCAACCTCAACCTCAACCTCAAACTTTATACTTGTCTATTTTAGCTGCTATGACCGGATTGGAACGAACATTATCATTTATAAAAGGAGAACCCGTTGACTTTCCTCCTTTCCATCCTATAATAATGAGATGGGCCTCTAAGTATGCAGGGAAGAAGTACAGGAATTTCTGTCTCGATCCGGCTACCAAATGCGATGCAATGATCCTTTGCGCAAAAGATTTTGGGATAGATTGGGTTACCGTTATGTCTGATCCATGGGCTGAAGCATCTGCTTTCGGGATTCAGGTTAATTACCCTGAAGATGATTTGCCAATTGATAAGGGCGGACATTTGATTAATGCTGGCGCAGGTAATTTACTTCGGAAATATAATCCTCTTGAAAACATAAGATGTAATAACAGACTTAAAGAGATTCTATTATTCAGGGAAAGAACCAGGGATGAACTATTTATTGTTGGCTGGGTTGAAGGCCCCGTTGCTGAATATGTTGATCTGAGAGGAGCATCTGAAGCGTCAGTCGATTTTCTCGTCGAACCTGAAGCTGTCGAAAAAACGATGGAAATAATTATAGATTCTGCAATGGAATTTATTTCCATGCAGATCAGAGCCGGAGCACACTGTATTGGTGTCGGAGATGCATTCTGTTCCCAGATTGGACCGGAACTATATAGACAATTCGCATTCGTAAGACAGACAAAGCTTATTCAACATATTCATAATGAAGGAGCTCTGGCAAAACTTCATATCTGTGGAAATACCGAATCTATTCTGCCATTAATGATCGCAACCGGGGCTGATATAGTTGATGTTGATCATCTGGTACCATCGATGTCTGATTTTGTCGGACTATTAGGGCCGAACCAGGTTTTTTCCGGTAAAGTTGACCCGGTAACAATAATTCAGGATGGAGATGTAGAACTTATTGAAAAATCTGTAGCTGATAATTTCAGTCAGGCAGAAGGAAAGTGTATAATTTCAGCCGGATGTGAGATAACCCCGGGAACATCTGTTAAAAATATGAAAGTTTTAGAAAATACTGTCAGGAATCTGACAGCCAGATAAATTCTTTATAAAGCAAATCCCAGATTCTTCAGCATCCACTTTACTGACGCTCTTTTGTTATAATCCGGTTCAAAATGGACCGCAACAATTATACCTTCCCTGTTGATGATAAAAGTTGCCGGAACGGGCAATCTGGCAGCCTCTCTCCCATTATTTTTGGCTATATCCGTTGAAAGAGAACTTAGAATTTTATCCTGGTATTCTTTTGTTACACTGAACATTACTTTATAGTCATCCATTATTTTCTCCTGGCAGTCATAAATAACTGTAAACGTAAGTTTATGAAAATTCACAGTCTGCTCTACATTTTCGATAGATTCGGGTGTAATTGCAACAACGCTAAATCCCTGATCTGTAATGATATTCAGCGAGTCCTGGTAATTATCCAGATATTTCCCGCATACTGTGGACCATTTACCTCTGTAAAAGAATAAAACTACAGGTCCCTTTTCCAGTAACTTTTTAAGCTCCACCTGTTTACCCTTCTGATCATAACCGGTAAAGGCTGGGGCCTCATCGCCGGGTTTTAAACCTACTGGTATATGGCTGTCTACCGTGTCGATGCCATATAATGAATAATTAATCTCCTGCGCCTGTGAAGAAAATGTAAATAGAAAGATTATTGTGATAAGTAAAAATTGGTTCTTTTTCATTTGAAATTAAAAATAAAGAATACCGAACTTATGCAAATTTATATCCGGGTACCTTTCTCATCCTCAGATTCAAAGGAGTAACTTCCAGATATTCATCATCCTTTATCTGTTCCATCGCTTCCTCAAGAGAGAATTTTAGTTTTGGAGCTATTCTGAGGCTGTCATCAGATCCGGATGCCCTCATATTTGTCAGCTTCTTGCCTTTTATAACATTTACTTCAATGTCACCCAACCTGGTACTTTCACCGACAACCTGTCCCCTGTAGACCTGTTCTCCCGGATCAATATAAAATCTTCCACGATCCTGAAGACGATCTATAGCATGACCTGTTGCCATTCCCATATCAAGGGAAATAAGCGATCCATTCTGTTTTGGCATCAGATCCTCACCTTTATATTTATCATAAGCCCTGAACCTGTGATGCATAACAGCTTCTCCAGCAGTAGCCGTAAGCATATTATTCCTCAGTCCTATCAATCCTCTCGAGGGAATATCAAATTCAAGATGAGTAAGATCACCTTTTGGCTCGATTACAATCATTTCGCCTTTCCTCTGGGTGACAAGTTCTATGGCTTTACCCGAATACTCAGGAGGAACATCAATTGAGAGAGTTTCATATGGCTCTGATTTGATTCCACCGATATCTTTCAGGATTACCCTTGGTTTACCTACCTGAAACTCATAACCTTCCCGGCGCATTGTTTCAATAAGTATCGAAAGGTGAAGTATTCCCCGTCCGAAAACATTGAAAGTATCTTCCGATTTGGTATCCTCAACTTTTAGAGCAAGGTTTTTCTCTGTCTCTCTCATCAATCTGGTTCTCAGATGGCGTGATGTTACAAATTTGCCTTCCTTTCCAAATAATGGTGAATTGTTTATAGTAAATACCATGCTCATTGTAGGTTCATCTACTTCAATTCGCTGCAGGGCTTCCGGAGCAAGCAGGTCAGCAAGCGTATCACCTATCTCAAAATCCTCCAGTCCTATCACAGCACAAAGATCACCGCATCTGACACTTTCAGTTTTTACTCTTCCAAGTCCTTCAAATACATATAATTCCTTTACCCTTACTTTCTTTACCTTACCATCTCTCTTGCACAAAGTATAGTCTACTCCGGTATAAATGTCACCTCTGAACACACGACCTATCGCAATTCTTCCGACATAACTTGAAAAATCGAGTGAGGCAACCTGCATCTGAGCTGTTCCTTCAACATATGGTGGTTCAGGTATCTGACTTAAAATAGTATCAAGCAGATACTTGATATCTGTTAAAGGTTTCTTCCAGTCTCCGCTCATCCAGCCATATTTTGATGAACCGAAAACAGTCTCAAAATTCAGCTGGTCATCTGAGGCATCGAGGTTAAACATAAGTTCATAAACATCCTGCTGTACCTCATCAGGTCTGCAATTTTCCTTATCTACCTTATTTACAACTACAATTGGCTTTAGTCCAAGTGCAATTGCTTTTCCCAGAACAAACCGTGTCTGAGGCATTGGTCCTTCAAGCGCATCAACAAGTAACAAAACACCGTCGGCCATCTTAAGGACCCTTTCAACTTCACCTCCAAAATCAGCGTGTCCTGGTGTATCAATAATGTTTATCTTAACACCCTTATAATTTGCCGAGACATTTTTAGAAAGGATAGTAATCCCTCTTTCCCGCTCAAGATCATTACTATCGAGAATAAGATCACCCGCCACTTTCCTCTGATCAAGCACCTTGCATTCCTGTATAATCCGGTCAACCAGAGTGGTTTTCCCATGATCAACATGTGCTATGATTGCAATATTTCTTATCGACTGCATATAAATTAATTAGACCGCAAAAGTAATATTACTCACGGGATTAATGATAAAAACCTCAAAAATTAATTTATGATAAAAAATTCATATATTTCGCAATAAATCTTAAAAGTCTACTTATGAAAAAAATGATCATCACTCTCGTTTTCAGTTTATTTGCTTTGCCAGGAATTTTTGGCCAGCAGAATGTCAAACTGGCTGTTGGAATGAAAGCTCCTGAATGGATGTTTACCGATGCCGACAAGAAAGAATTTACAATGAATTCATGGGCCGGTAAAGTAATCCAACTCAATTATGTCGATCCCGATGAATCTGAATTAAATGAGCCATTCAATGAAGCAGTTAACAAAGCTGTTGATATTGATAAAAGAATAAGCAGAGATATGTTTAAAGGATTTGGTGTAGTTGACTGTAAATCGACATGGAAGCCAAATAGTCTGATTAGGATGATTGCAGGTAAGAAGGCAAAAAAATTCGGAACTACAATTTTGTTTGATTACAATGCTACTTTGCAGAATCTATGGGGATTGCCAGAAGATAACTACACAGTTATAATTCTTGATAAGAACCGTATCTGCAGAGATATATTTGTCGGTAAAATTCCTGAATCAGATAACGAGAAGATCATTCAGAAGATATTATCATATACAAAAGAATAGTTATAATCAACTGAATTTTAAAACTCTGTGCGTCATTGTGTATACCCGGTGTCTCCCTGTGTAATAAGAATATTTACATCGGGAATATCGAAGATGCACAAAAATTCACAGAGTTTTGGTTTTTAAATGTTACATATACATTTCATATGAATCAAATCCCCAATCTACTCCTGATTGCAGGTACCGGTACAAAATCGGGGAAAACATCAATGATATGCATGATAATTGAGCAGTTCAGGAATCTGAATATCACTGCTGTCAAAATAACCCCGCATTTTCATGAAACAACAGATGGATTGATAGCGCTGGTTGAAGAAAAGAGTTATTCAGTTTATGAAGAAACCAATAGAGATTCAAATAAGGATACATCCCGTATGCTTCGCTCCGGGGCAGCTAAAGTGTACTTTGCAAAAGTCTGGGATGATCAGCTTCTGCAAGTTTTCAATAATATCATGGATCTTGTTCCGGAAGGTACACCCATCATTTGTGAATCACCGGCACTGAGGAATTTTATAGAGCCTGGGGTATTTATTATTATGAGCTCAGGAACAACAAATAAGAGAAAGGATATCAGCCTGTTCCTAACTTTACCTCACCTGAAATTTGAGCTGGAAAAACTTTCGGAAATATCATCAATACCTGTTGGATTTGAAGCCGGAAAATGGTTTTATAAATTATAAGTGTCTTAAGTGAGCTAAAATCTGGAGTGACTAGAGTTGAGAAGAAGTTTAGAGTGAGCTAGAGTTTAGAGTGACTAAAGTTATGAACAGTGGTTAGTAATATATAATTTAATACCAGTATGTTAGAAGCTAGTTTAACTCTAGGCACTCTAGGCACTCTAGGCACTCTAGGCACTTCTAACTATTCCCCCTATTTCTCCTCATCAATATCCGAAATATCATTCCCGAGTTTTGCCTTTATCCGCTCAAGATCATGTTTCATGCCGGCCACTGCCTGGAATAATTGTTTTTCCGGNAACACAGGATCCGGAATTTCACTGCTTATATAATTAACAAATTTCCATATCTCCTTGACCTCATTGACATGAACCTCATACGGTTCATATATGGGGTTAAGTGAATATAAAACCAGTTTTCCATCTGTTCTTATATTGTTTTCAACAACTTTAAAAACAATCCCGTCGTCGAGTGTAAATACAATATAAGCTTTTCCGCTGATTATCTCCATCCAGTCCTGCAGAAACTCTCCGGTCACCCATGATCCATCAGGTATAGGAAGCATCGAATCTCCCTTCAGCTGAAAAGTTCTGTATTTCTTTTTATTTGAAAGAAACGGAAGTGTGAATACCGGAAGTTCTCCAATATACTCCGGATCAGCATATCCTGTGGTATAACCTGCTTTTGCTTTCTCCGGTACCAGTTCTATATTCTCACGGTTCTGAGAATTAACAGTTGTTGTCAGTACCCTGAGATTACTTCCCTTAACATAAGCATCATATCCTCTTTCCAGTTCGCCAAGCTGACTCTCTGACAACTTCGATATATCCAGTTTTAGGATAGTATCAATGGCGATGTTAAAGTAACCGGAAAATGAAATCAGAATTTCTATACCCGGCTGGGCCACACCGTTCTCATAACCGCTGAGGGTTGAACGTTTAAGGTTAAGGGCAAAAGCCACATCATCCTGTGTCCTGCCCCTCCTTTTTCTCAAAAATTTTATGTTCGATGCAAAGTACATAATGAAATTTGATTATATTGTAATCATAAAATTGATTAATTATTAATCAAATGTAAAACTTAATTGTTATATATGCAAGAGTTATAAAATATATTTTCAATAATGATTAAAAAGTTTGGAGTGCCTAAAGTGCCTAGAGTGCCTAGAGTTAAGAGGAACTAAAATTAAATAATATGGAAAATAAAGAATTTAGCAGGAAGCTTGAGAAAAGAACAAAAGCCTTTGCGATAAGGATTATAAAATTGTCAGCTATACTGCCGAATACAGTTGAAGGCAAAATTATCAGAAATCAATTGACTAAGGCAGGAACCAGTATTGGTGCTAATTACCGTGAGGCGAACAGAGCAAGAAGTAAAGCAGATTTTAAAAACAAGATTAAAATCTGCGAAAGTGAAGCCAGCGAAACAAGTTACTGGCTGGAAATTATCACTGGTATGGAATGGGTTGAAGCAAAAGAACTAGAGCCCATTATTACTGAGACATGTGAATTGTTATCTATTTTCACTTCAATCTGCAAGACCTTACAAGGTTAGAAGTTTGGAGTGCCTGAACTTCAGAGTACTTAGAGTTAAAAACAACTCCAGGCACTCCAGGCACTCTAGGCACTCTAGGCACTTAAAACTATTATTATGATTCTCTCAGGCAACATAGACAGATCTGTTCTCCACCTCGACCTCGATACATTTTTTGTATCGGTCGAGAGGCTTAAGAACAGCCTGCTGATTGGCAAGCCTGTGATAATAGGAGGAATGTCAGACCGGGGAGTTGTTTCGAGCTGCAGCTATGAGGCACGGAAATACGGGGTAAGCTCCGCAATGCCGATGAAAATGGCAAAAAATATGTGTCCCGATGCCATTGTGATACGGGGTGACATGGAGCTATACAGCAACTATTCAAACATAGTGACTGAGATAATTGGCGAAAGGGCACCTCTGTATGAAAAAGCATCGGTCGATGAACACTATATTGATCTCACCGGCATGGACCGTTTTTACGGATGCTATAAATGGTCACATGAATTACGCCAGTATATAATAAAAGAGACGGGACTGCCAATATCTATAGGACTTTCAGTCAATAAGACAGTATCTAAGATAGCAACAGGAGAAGCAAAACCAAACGGTGAAATAGAGGTGCAGAAAGAGATTGTGCTGCCGTTCCTCGATCCGCTGTCGATACGAAAAATACCTATGATTGGCCAAAAGACGTACCAGGTACTCCGATCGATGGGCATTGCTACAATTTATACCTTAAGGAATATTCCTGTTGAAATGCTTGAAAAACTGATGGGGAAAAACGGTATTGAAATGTGGAAGAGAGCCAACGGAATAGACTCTACTCCCGTCATCAGTTATTCGGAACAGAAATCTATAAGCACGGAACATACCTTCGAGAAAGACACCACCGACATGGTGAGGCTTAACCAGCTTCTGGTAAGCATGGTTGAAAAGATTGCATTTGAACTGAGAAAACAGGAAAAACTGACTTCCTGTGTCACGGTGAAAATAAGGTATTCAAACTTTGATACCCACACACTGCAAAAAAGGATACCATATACATCATTCGACCATGTTCTTGCAGATATTACCAAGGAACTTTTCGCCAGGCTATACCAGAGGCGTATGCTTATCAGACTCATCGGAGTCAGATTCAGCCATATGGTAAGAGGAGTTCAGCAACTGGATATTTTTGATGATACCCCCGAAAAAGTGAGCCTCTATATGGCAATGGACAAGCTCAGAAAGCGTTTCGGACGAAATGCTGTCAGAAGAGCTTCCGGAGTAATGACTGTAACCGAAAGAGAGGAAAAGGCCCTCAAACAGCTCGAAAATGCTCTTAAAGAGCAGAATATGATGGAGGAAAGACTTAAAAAATATATGATGTACGGAGGATAAAAGTTTGGAGTGCCTAGAGTTTGGAGTGTCTAAAGTTAAAAAGAAGGGTGGATTACTAAAATTAAGCAATATGAAAAACAAGGAGTTTAGCAAGAAGCTTGAGGCACGAACAAAAGCATTTGCGATAAGGATTATCAAATTATCAGCTACCCTGCCGAATACAGTTGAAGGTAAAATTATCAGGAACCTGCTGGCGCCGATTTGTAATCGGTGCCAAAACCATAGGCGCGGATTATAAATCAGCGCCAGCGTAAAACCTTACAAGGGTAGAATTTTAGAGTGAGAAAGAGTCTGGAGTACTTAGAGTTTAAAACAACTCTAGGCACTTTAGGCACTTTAGGCACTTTAGGCACTCTAGGCACTTTAGGCACTCAAACTATGTATCTCAATTGTCATTCATATTACAGTCTGCGTTACGGAACAATGTCCGTGGAACAACAACTTGTGCAGAAAGCTCTGGCAGCAGGGGCTGATACCATCGTTCTCACTGACATTAACAACTCAACGGGTATACCGGAATTTGCCGGAGAATGCAGCAAAAACAACCTGAGGCCTGTTGCCGGTATTGAATTCCGAAAAGACAATGAACTTCAGTATATCGGAATAGCACGAAATAATAACGGCTTAAGGGAATTGAATGAATTCCTGTCGGAGCTGAATTTCAACAAGACTCCAATTCCCTTCCCTGCTCCCCGCTTCTCTGAATCATATGTAATATACCCTCTGAAAAAAATCCCTGCCCATAAACTGTTTGATAATGAACAGATAGGAATAAGGCCAAATGAACTGAACAGCCTGCTGACACTGACTTCGTCCGCAAACAGGAACTCGATGGTTTTACTGCAACCGGTAACATTTGCCGAACCTGACAACATTTTTATTCATAAGAGTCTGAGAGCTGTCGATAATAATATTCTTCTCAGCCATCTGAAACCCTGGCAGTGCGCCGGAGAAGATGAATTCTTCAGAAGTGCTGATGATAATGAAAGAACCTTCAGGGACCACCACTGGTTAGTTAGTAATACACAAAAACTCCTCAACGACTGTTCTTTGCATTTTGACCGTGAAAGCTTAAAGAATAAAAAGATCTACTCAGCCAGCAGGTACGACGACAAACTCCTTCTTGAGAAACTTGCTTGGGATGGAATGATATACCGTTATGGAAAACAGAATAGCGAGGCAAAAAGAAGGATAAAGCACGAACTGGAGATAATCGATAAACTTGGTTTCTCGTCGTACTTTCTCATAACCTGGGACATAGTAAGATATTCAATGGCCAGGGGATTTTATCACGTGGGCCGGGGAAGCGGTGCAAATTCTGTTGTTGCTTATTGCCTGAAAATCACCAATGTTGATCCTATTGATCTAAACCTTTACTTCGAGAGATTTATCAATCCGAAAAGAAGCAGTCCTCCTGACTTCGACATCGATTATTCATGGAAAGAGCGTGATGAGGTTATTGATTATATTTTTAAAAGATACGGTTATGGCCACACAGCACTTCTGGGCACTATGAGCACTTTCAGAGGTAAGTCAATAGTAAGGGAACTGGGAAAAGTGCATGGATTGCCAAAGGAAGAAATTGATTCACTGATAGATAATCCTTCTGCTGAAACAAACAGGAATGAGATAACCAATACAATTTTTTCTACCGGACTGAAGATAGCCGACTTTCCCAACATGAGGAGCATTCATGCAGGAGGCATCCTGATATCTGAAGAACCTATTACCTGTTATACTGCGCTCGACATGCCACCAAAGGGTTTTCCGACAACTCAATGGGATATGTATACAGCCGAAGAGATTGGTTTTGAGAAGCTTGATATTCTCAGCCAGCGTGGTATTGGTCATATACGTGAGAGTGCTGAGATAATCCTGAAAAACTGTGGTATCGATGTGGATGTCCATGCAGTACAAAAATTCAAGAACGATAAAAAGGTAAGGGAATATCTTCAGATTGGCGAAACAAAAGGGTGTTTCTATATCGAAAGTCCTGCCATGCGCGGACTCCTTAAAAAACTGAAATGCGATAACTATACAATTCTTGTTGCTGCAAGCTCTGTGATAAGGCCCGGAGTTGCCCGGTCAGGAATGATGAAGGAATATATTTACAGGTTTCATAATCCGGGGAAATTTGAATATATACACCCGGTGATGAAAGAGCAGCTTGAAGAAACTTTCGGCGTTATGGTTTACCAGGAGGATGTGCTGAAAGTCTGCCATCATTTTGCAGGACTGGATCTTGCTGATGCCGACACCCTGAGACGGGCTATGAGCGGCAAGTACAGATCAAAACAGGAGATGCAGCGGATTGTAGAACGGTTCTTTTCAAACTGCCGGGAAAAAGGTTATAGCGATGAGGTAACAAAAGAGGTATGGCGACAAATTGAGTCTTTTGCCGGGTATTCATTCTCAAAAGCCCACTCCGCTTCATATGCAGTTGAGAGCTTTCAGAGTCTTTATCTGAAAGCCCATTATCCGCTTGAGTTTATGGTTGCAGTGATAAATAATTTCGGAGGTTTTTACCGTACCTGGGTGTATGTGCATGAAGCCCGAAGGTTCGGTGCCACAATCCAGCTTCCCTGTGTAAACAAAAGTAATTATAAAACAACAATATATGGGACAGACGTTTATATTGGTTTTATACATATCATGAGTCTGGAATATAGAATTGCACAATCTATTGAAGAGATAAGAAATACTGAGGGTCCTTATACCAATCTGAACGATTTTGTTACAAGAGTGAACCCTGGTCTCGAACAGATCATTCTTCTGATCAGGGCGGGTGCATTCAGATTTACAGGGAAAACGAAAGCGGTTCTTCTGTGGGAAGCTCATATGATGATAAATAAAAGCAAACATGAAAATATCCGTCCCCTGTTCTCTTCTCCTATCCGCGACTATTCACTCCCTGATCTTGTTCATGGAGACACTGAAGATGTCTATGACGAGATTGAACTCTTTGGCTTTCCTGTTACCATGAGCTGGTTTGATATGCTTGAAACATCTTTCCGTGGCGAAGTATCAGCACGCGGAATGATTGAATTTATAGGAAAGAGAGTCAGGATGGTCGGGCACCTTGTCACTGTCAAGTATATCAAGACAATAAAAAATGACTGGATGAATTTCGGATGCTTCATTGATCATGAAGGCAACTTTTTTGACACTACGCATTTTTCGCAATCCCTCAAAAACTGGCCGTTTAAAGGAAGCGGCACCTACCTGATACTTGGAAAAGTTGTCGAAGAGTTCGGTTTTCCGTCCCTCGAAGTTGAGAAAATGGCTAAGCTTCCTGTTAAACCGGATCAGAGGTATTGACCCCCCACCCCCCCTAAAGGGGGGCTAATACACAGCTAATGAGTTTAATTATGCAGTATTCAACTGAATAAATCCCCCTTTAGGGGGAAGTCCCGCTTCCGGGCTAGACGAGGAAAGCGGGACAGGGGGTCAGCCTTGCCCACTATCATACCGTGAAGTCTTAAGTATCCCTTTTATGCCCTGAATCTTTCTAATAATACCCTGAAGAACATCGCTATTAGGTACCATTATATTAAGTGTACCTTCAAACATGCCATCGGCCATATTGTAATTGAAACTTCTGACAACTGCATTGTTATCCGCAATTACATCTGCAATTTTATTTACCATGCCAATATCCTCTACACCCGTAATTTTTATCGCCGCAATAAAAGAAGGGCTGTTTTTCGACTTAGACCAGCGGGCAGAAATAACTCTGTAAGGATATCTTGCCATCATATTATGCGCGTTCGGGCAACTTGTTCTGTGGATCTTTATTCCCTCGGAAATTGTAACAAAACCAAAAACACGATCCCCAAATACAGGGTTGCAGCATTTTGAAAGTTTGTAATCGAGCCCCTCTACCCTATCTTCAATAATCAGATAATCTGAATATTGCGAGTCAAAAACTTCTTTGGTCTCTTTTTCACTTATGATAGTCGGAGATACCAAAGGTATAGTCGTCTCATCTTTTAATAATTCATTTTTAATATGAAGCAGTTCAATTTTTTCAGTAGCTATTTGATAGTAAAGATCCTGAGCTGTTCTCAGATTAAACGAACTAATCAGTTTTTGAATTACAGCATCTCCATAGATAATTTTCCAGTTTTTCAGACGTCTCATCAGGATTTCCTTACCTTCGGTAGCAGCCTTGGTTTTTTCCTCATTAAGAACCTGCCTGATTTTTGTCTTTGCCTTGGTTGTAACAACAAAAGATAGCCAGTCCTGTTTTGGTTTCTGGTTTTTCGACCTGATAATTGACACATGATCACCATTCTGCAAAACGTATCTTATTGTCACATTCTTTCCATTCACTTTTCCTCCCACACATGATGCACCGACTTCAGTATGAATATCGAATGCGAAATCAAGTACTGTTGCTCCTGCAGGCAACTGACGCAAATCGCCTTTAGGTGTAAAAATGAAGACTTCATCGGTATATAATCCCGATCGTACCTGATCAATAAATGCATTGTCTTCCTTTTCTGAGGATTCCAGTATCTCCCGCATCTTCGACAACCAGGTATCAAGTCCGCCTTCTCCCTTTATTCCTTTGTATTTGAAATGAGCCGCAAGACCTTTCTCTGCAATTTCATCCATCCTTGATGACCTGATCTGTACTTCAACCCATTTTCCCCTTGGACCAACAACAGTTGTATGAAGAGACTCATACCCGTTTGATTTAGGGATGGAGATCCAATCGCGCAATCTGCTAGGGTTTGGCTGATAGATGTCAGTAACAATTGAATATACCCTCCAGCAATCTGATTTTTCATTCTCTGCAGTGCTGTCAATAATTATCCTTACTGCGAAGAGATCGTAGACTTCCTCAAATTCCACTCCCTGCTTTTTCATTTTAAGCAATATGGAATGTATTGATTTAGTGCGATTTTTAATGATGAACTTAAAGCCTTGCCTTTCAAGCTTTTCTTTCAGTGGAACTGAGAAGTCTCTTATAAGTTTGTTTCGTGAAGCTGTTGTCTGTTTTAACCTGCAGTCAATAAAATTGTATTGTTCCGGCTCAAGATATTTAACAGCAAGGTCTTCCATTTCTGATTTTATGTTATAGAATCCAAGCCTGTGTGCTAACGGAGCATACAGAAAATATGTTTCTGACGCCAGAGGCAATCTGTCCTTCTCCTGCACCATGTCAAGCTTACGCATATATTCAAGCCGTTCTACAAGCTTGATAAGAATAACCCGTACATCGTCTGCAAGGCTCAGAAGTAATTTGCGAAAGTTCTCAGCCTGAAATGATGATTGCATCGAATCAATATTGGAGATCCTGGAAAATCCATTCAAAATTTCAACAACCTCTTTTCCAAATTCCTTTTCCAACCCTTTTGGAGGGAGATTAAGGCTATTATATGAATCATGCAATAAAGCTGTTATAACTGAAGTCAGTCCAAGTCCCATCTCTCCTGCGATTATTCTTGCAACCGAAAGAGCATGAAGAATTTCCTGTTCACCGGTTATCGTTTTTTTATTATCACAGGCTTCAATTGCAAGATCCAATGCTCGTCTTATCTTGACCACATCTTTTGAGGTGATCGTGTTTTTTGCTGATTGCAGCAATGCACGGTAACCTGAATTAATCTTTTGTGTGTCTCCCATTATATGAGGCATGGATGTTATTATTTATGTAACCCTCCAAAGTTAAAATAGTTCAAAAAAAATCCCCGGAAAGTTCAGGATTCCCGGGGATTTCAGAAAATATTTTTAAGATTATCTGAATGAGATTCCAAATCCAGTTGAGAAAACATTATACTGGGCTTTTGTGTAATCAGCATGAATTGTGATTACTGCAAGCTTAATCCTGAGACCTATGTTAGCTCTTAACCCGGAAAAATTTTCTATTTTCATTGATGGAAAATCTGATCCTTTCTTTACACCTGAATCATTGTAATCAACAAATGGAGGAGGACCTGGAGCCAAAGTAGGGGTCGGGAAATAGCCTGTAAGCGCCATATCAGTTTTTGTTTTGCAATAACCTATACCTCCATAAAAAGTCACAACAGGTAGATTAAGTGATGCAATTGCACTTATGTTTAATGCTGAAACGTTAACCTCCATATTCTGATCATTAAAGGATGTGTTCAGATTATATGTTGAATAGTGCGGAGTAACAGCAGGATCNGGTTTCAGAGTGAGAGGAATATTTGATTCTAGTTTTGTGTATCCCGCAAAAAGAGACACATCAAAAGGTAATAATTTGCTACCCGGAAAATACTGTACAATGCTGTGAAGAAGACCAATACCCCATAATGAAACACTACCGTCTTTAATTGTAATTTTCGGAATAAATCTCCCTTTGATCTCCGTGCCAAATGGCAGACCAAGGCCAACCTGTAAAGTAGGCACAGGCATATACCTCCAACCTGATCCCGGAGGAGCTTTAAAGTTAGCCAGCTCAACGTTAGGAACAGTATTTGACATATATGACATTGAAGGACCATTTGTATTGGGTCCTGAAACCGTAGATGTTAAACCTGATCCTGTTACTGCTGATGAAAGACCGATTGAAGAGATCTCAAACTTGTCAGCTGAGGTTGGAACAACTCCGACGTTTATACCAGTTGTTATATCGAATCCACCAAATTTATGAGGTTTTGCTGTGTTATACCAACCTCCGTTCAGACCTGCACCAAACGCATTGGCCCAGGGTGAGATATAAGCCTGAAGAAATTTCGCACCATCAGCTGGAGCACTTTTCAGGAAATCAACCTTGTCAAACTGCGAAAATGANACTGTTGAGATGAAAACAAGAGCACTTGCCAGAGCCCCGATCCGTTTTGTGAAAAGTCCATTCATAGTAGTATAAATTGATTCATATTTCGAATTAAATACAAATATAAAAAAAAATGAATACCACGCACTTTTGTAATGCATGACCTTTAATTATATGACTCAATCATCTTAATAAAGGTTGCGTTAATACAGACCGGTAGTTAAATTTCACTCCTCTTGACTTTTCTTCTCAATTTTATCGAGACCCTTAAGCTCCTGGATGCCAGTGCTTTTTGATATATCCGAAATAGATTTAAGCGTAAGATCACCCTTAATTGAAATAATAGAATTGCCACCCGGGCCACCTGTGATCATTAGTAATTCCGAGAACTTTTCTCCATCTGGTCGTATCATAAACTTGGTAATATTCTGACCCTCTTTGACAACCATGAGTTCCTCATATACTGAGAAATTAATCTTTCTGCTTAGTTCAGTGTAGAAATTGATGTCTTTGTTTAATACTGAATCCTCGACAGACAAGATCTTTATTGATTTCAACCGGGCCATTAAATTGTCCGCATCCTTGTCTTCAGTATCCAGATTCGATAGCATGCTGAACATCCTGCTTGAAATAATAACAACAGTAAATCCTTCCCTTCTTGAGTATTTATCGAAGAGCTCATCGACAGGGTTCGTCACACTGTTCTGGGCCTGAATAATAAGACTCAGGCACAATGCTGTTAAAAATAGAAAATGTTTTTTCATATCATTGATTATTATTTATTTACGTTTTTTGCAATAGGCACATTGACAATATCGATAGCTTTCTGAAGGTATTCAAGATTCATGAGATTTTTTCCGATTGTCTTTGTTGATCTGTTGAGAGTCTCAAAACTTCTGACTGTCACTTCATTCATTTTACTGACCGGTTCCAGTGCACTGGTTCCCCTGTTTAGTTTTGCAGAGACATTCCTAAGTATCCGCATTGTCTCAGCATAAGCGAGTTTCGGATCAGAGAAAGTATCTTTTGTTTCGTTCCTGTTAACAAAAAAGAAATACGAACCTACAAGAATTAGCAGAGTGGCGGCCACACTTAGAAAAGGAATAATACTTTTTCTGAATTTACCGGAAAAAGGCATCATCTCAAAACCTGAGACTCCTTTCATTATTCTGTCTTCAAAATCATCTGAAGGTTCAGGTACACTCGCTGAAGCCAGATAATAACTGAATATCTCCTTCTCGGCTTCATAACCTTCAGGAATATCTCCTGTACTGAAAAATGCTCTTAAGATATTCTCATCCTCCTCAGTACTCTCACTTTTGTAGTACTTATCGAGTAGTCTGTCTAATTCCTCTGTGTTCATCATGATATTTTTTATATTCAACCCTGATAAATCCTCTTGCCCTGGATAATGTCACCCTGATTGTATTAATATTCTGTCCGGTCTTTTCAGCAATTTCCTCATAAGATAATCCGTCAATATCCCTGAGTTTAATTACAACTTTATATATATCAGGGAGATTATCAATTAAGCTACGGATAATATTGTCTGATTCCCTGAGTTCCAATTGTTCCTGGGGCGATTGAGACGTAAATTGCTGATAATCATTGTCATTGCCCTGGACAATGTTAAAGTGCTTTGACTTTCTCAGAAGGTCTATGCAGAAATTCTTTGTCATTGTTACCGCCAGCGCATCAATACTTTGATATTCATTGAGACTTTCTTTCATTTTCCACAATTTAATGAAGACCTCCTGAACGGTGTCTTCCGCTTCCTCCTGATTCCTGAGGATGCGGAAGGCAAAGCTGTATAACTTACGGCCAAGCTGGTGAACAAGATTTTCAAATTCAGTCCTTGTCATTCCCGCCAAAGAAATTGCATATTGTGTATAAATATAATTACAATATCAATTACTCATGATTCACAACAAGGTGCATTCCATGGTTTTTCTTTGCATCTGCAGAGAATTTTCTTGCTTCAGCGTAAGTCATATCTCCTTTTATCTGGATGAGAGCATTATCATCTCCTCCAACTATAAGAAGGAACTCTTTGAATCTGTTTCCCTCTGACCTGACAAGCATTCTTATATCCTGATCTGATTCCTTAATTCTCATAAACTCATCATACGAATTGAGATTCAGATCTTTGATTGCGAGATCATAAAAGTTTTCAACATTCATATGTTTATCTTCCTGGGCAAGAACCCTGATCTCAGTAATCTTGTCAGGCAATGCATTGTCATCATCATCATCACCGAGACAGGCGGCAAACTTCAGCAGATTTCCACTGAGCGTTACAGTAACAAATCCATCTTTTCCTGCATACTTATCAAATATTGCATCGATTGATTTCTGGCCTGAAACAGAGGCAATTGTGAGTATGAATACTACAAAAAACAAAAGCTTTTTCATGGTTACAATTATTAGTTATTAACTGTTTTCAATATGATGACGTAGTATTTTTCTTTTCATTACAAAAAAATCCGGTACTCATGTATCGGATTATGTATTCACCTTCCTTGATCTATTTTATAGGCGATTTTGGTTCCCTCGACATTTCGTAATAATAGAGCCGGTCAACAAGTGTCGGTACAATTCTTTGAAAGAGAGCTGTAAGTCTTCCATCCCAGGTAAGCAGCTTATTCCTCTTTTTTTTTCTGATTCCTTTCAACACCCATTTTGCAACATATTCCGGAGACATCAGTGAATGCTCATCGAGTGGTGATTCACCCTGTTCCTTTCCTTTTGCAGTCAGTGCATGCTTCCTTATATCAGTCGAAGTAAATCCGGGTGCTATGATCATCACGTGTAATCCTTTCTTCAGATTCTCGATTCTTATTGTTTCCAGAAAGCCGTGAATGGCAAATTTCGATGCAGAATATCCTGTTCTGCCGGGTAATCCATGAAATCCGGCTACCGAAGAAACACCAACAAGAGAACCTTTCTGTTCGATAAGGTAAGGCAGGGCATATTTGGTGCAATAGACAGTACCCCAGAAATTTACATTCATAAGGCGATGGAGGACTTCAATTTCAACATCAATAAATGAAGCTCTCATAGAAACTCCTGCATTATTTACAAGGATATTTATTGTGCTATATTTTTCAATAGTTTTTTCAATCAGATGTTTGCAATCCTGTTCAACCGAGACATCTGTTTTTATATAGATTGCCTCACCATTCTCAGCTATTATCTCATTTGTAATAGTTTTCAGACTTTCTTCTGACCGGGCAGCCAGAACCACCTTGCTCCCATTTTTTGCAAACTCCCGGGCTATCGCTTCTCCTATTCCTGATGATGCTCCGGTGACGACAACAACTTTATCCTTAAAGAGATGTTTCATGGTTTCACTTTAATTTCAGACAATTGCTAAAGCTAAAATANGAATTATAATAAACTAAAATTGTTTAATATCTCTTGTTAATGGAAAAGTTATAATTTTTTTTGCATTAAATTAAATTTATCATACATTTGCACTCGCAAAAACAAAGGAGGATTCAGTAGCTCAGCTGGTAGAGCACATCCCTTTTAAGGATGGGGTCCTGGGTTCGAGCCCCAGCTGG
>JGI20214J51088_10000432_pt1 | contig 29430 bp, 22 predicted proteins | sample WetSurMetagenome_FD_51088 | JGI IMG/M metagenome (IMG submission 51088) | reverse complement strand
GTGATCCCGTCTTTTTGCCTCTTCAAGGAATACCAGGTAATCATCCAATAATTTCTGTTTGGGAAAAGTGATGCCATAAATCCTGGTTAACATTTTACGATTCTCATTCCCTCTCCAGTATGCACCTGCCACACTTAATAACTTAATGGCTTTCATTGGAGCAGTTGATGGAAGATGTGGCCCCCTGCAGAGATCGGTAAAATTACCCTGTGAATATAATGTTATTGTTCCGTCTGTAAGTTCGCTGATAATTTCAGTTTTATAATCATCTCCTTTTTTTGAAAAGATATCAAGCGCATCTTTTTTACTGACATCCCTTCTGGTGTAAGTAAGATTCTTTGCAGCCAGCTCTTTCATTCGATCCTCAATAGTAAGAAGGTCAGCTTCGGTTATTGTTTTTCCATCCCCAGGATCAACATCATAGTAGAAACCATTCTCAATAGCCGGACCAATACCAAATTTCATTCCGGGATATAACGACTCAAGGGCTTCAGCCATTAGGTGAGCTGAAGAATGCCAGAATGCGTGTTTTGCTTCTGCATCTTCCCATTTATGAAGTTTCAGAGTTGCATCAGTGTTTATAGGTCTGGTCAGGTCCCATATCTCACCGTTTACTGTAGCAGAGTACACCTCTCTTGCTAATTGCGAACTAATCTGTTCGGCTATTTCAAGGCTGCTGATTCCTTCTTTATACTCTCTTGCAGATCCATCCGGAAAGGTTATCTTTATCATTATTAACTCTTCTTTTTATTGGAGTGCAAAGATAATTATAATTTTATACAAATCAGAACCTTTGAAAAGGATAAGGTTAAGGTTAAGGTTAAGGTTAAGGTTAAGGTTAAGGTTAAGGTTAAGGTTAAGGATAAGAATTTCTCAACCTCAACCTCAACCTATAATTAAATAAATAATGCATCTTCCTGTCCAGAAAATTGTCTTTTGTAAATTATGGCACGTATTTTGAATTTTATAAAATATAACTATTAATACTTTTAAGATGAAAAGAATATTTTACCTATTGCTTGTCCTTCCGATAATACTTTTCTCATGCGAAAAGACTCCGGAGGCTAATTTCTATACCGATACTCTTGAACCGGCAGTCGGGCACGAGGTTTTCTTCACAAATGATTCGCATAATGCTAACAGCTTTGAATGGGATTTTGGCGATGGTTTTGTATCCTATGATGAAAATCCTGTTCATGTTTATACTGGTACGGGTACGTTTGAAGTGACCCTGACCGCATTTTCCAAAAAAGACCTTTCTGACAAGGCAACTCTTACTCTGGATGTGGTGATACCAACGCTTCTTGAAATTGAAGTGCGTGAATATTACAGTGAAGATCTCATTCCTGGTGCAAGTGTGATACTATATAATTCATTAACCGATTGGGATGCAAACGCTCAGGAAAATAAATTTTCTGAAGGATTTACTGATGCGAATGGTATTGTAGTATTTTCTGATCTCGACCCATATGTTTACTATGTTGATGTTTGGGAAGCTACTCATGACAATTATACGCTAAGGGATGAAGATGTTGGTTTTATCCGTACTCCGGAAATAGTTCCTCATCAGATCAACAGGTTCATAGCCTGGGTCGACGTAGCAGACCATGCGAAAGGCGTTGGAAGGGAAGACCGGAAAATTGTTGTTAAGAAACTTGAGAGAAAAGCTTCTCTAAAGAGGCAACCAGCATCTGATTCAGGAACAGAGAATTGGCAGGATTTATATAACCGCAGAGTAATTAAATAAATTTTAAAAATGAAATATAAAAAATGCAATCCTTAACCGGGTTGCATTTTTTTTATGATTCTGTAGGGACATGCGATGGCATGTCCCTACTATTGTCATGTCATTTTATAAAAATATTTAGCGTACCGGAACAATTTTATTAAGCTCTTTTTTAATAATATCAGTCCAGACAGCATATCCCTTTTCAGTGAGATGAAGCTTGTCTGACCTGAATAGTACATCTCGTGGTTGTCCGTTCTCATTAAGAAAGGCATAATCAGTACGTATGAAATATGTATTGTGATGTTTTTCGCAAAAATCTTTTATCAGGTTATTAACCTTTTGAATCTCAGGCCAGACTTTCCACCGGGATTCAGTTGGAGTAATCCCGATCCAGAAAACCGGCGTTTCGGGGTGCGTTTTGCGGATAGTCTTAATTACATTCCGGACCAATCCTGCAACTTCCTTTGGGCTTTTATCCTTGTCTCCACCTGTTATATCATTTGCAATAAATATGACTATTGCTCTGCAGGGATGAGGATTAAAAATGCGACCTGCATATACAGTGAAATCACTCAGCTTGGCTCCACCATACCCTCTTTGTATTACTGGATAAGGAGCCATATCTTTTTCCAGAGTGGACCATAACAGGATGCTTGAACTTCCGGCAAAAAGGATAGCATCTTTTGAATATTTTTCACTTTTATCAAGTTGCTCGAATTTTTGAATATCGGGTTCCCATGCCTTTACCTCAGTGAGATTTTGATATTGTCTTACAGGAGAACAAGAAATTACAACGAGAGAGATTAGAAGAATAAAATACCTGCGCATATAAATAAGTTTTAAATTCAACATCTAAAGTACATTTAAAATGTTAAAAAATAGTAAAAATCAAATTAATGAAATCCCTGTTTGTTTTACTAGGATAAAATATAATTTATATTTAAAAAAAAAGTTACGTTTGTAATAATTAAACTTTGATCCGAACCTTTCAAACAAACTAAATGTCAAAAAACCGGTTATTTCTCACAAAGCCACTTCCACAGTTATTCAGTGAATCGAAGGAGTCAGATGGTTTAAGAAGAACTCTGACACCACTTAATCTTACAACACTAGGAATAGGAGCCATTATTGGTGCAGGCATATTCGTACTGACAGGTCAGGCCGCCGCACAGTATGCCGGTCCTGGAATTGTTTTATCTTTTATTATTTCAGGATTAGCCTGCGGATTTGCTGGTTTGTGCTATGCTGAATTCGCATCAATGATTCCAATTGCGGGAAGTGCTTATACTTATTCATATGCTACTCTTGGCGAATTTTTAGCATGGATAATCGGTTGGGACTTGATACTTGAATACCTGTTTGCAGCCTCCACTGTAGCAGTCGGGTGGTCAGGGTATGTAGTAAGTTTTCTGAAAGACCTTAATATATTTATACCTCCTCAGTTTACAGGTGCCTCCGGTTCAGTACTTGTGAATGTGCCAGATATGGGGTGGAAACCTCTTACTGATGCTTTTTCTCACACTCTTGCGGCTTCAGGAGTTCAGGTTGATTCATTGGCACATGTTACATGTATCCTGAATCTGCCTGCTATGTTTATTGTTGCACTATTATCAACACTGCTTGTTATAGGAATACGTGAATCAGCAAATTTCAATAATGTAATGGTGATAACTAAAGTTTCGGTTATTATACTTTTCATAGGGATAGGATTTATGTTTGTCAAATCTATGAACTGGCATCCGTTCATTCCAGCCAATAAAGTTGAATCTGCACCCATTTCTGAATATGGATCATTGTGGGGTTGGCTAAAAGCTTACAGTCATGAATTTGGCAAATTCGGAATAAGTGGCGTTTTGAGAGGAGCCGGTGTGATTTTCTTTGCATATATAGGCTTCGATGCTGTTTCCACGGCTGCTCAGGAAGCAAAAAATCCCCAGAGGGACATGCCAATAGGTATCCTTGGTTCATTGGGAATTTCTACTGTTTTATATATTCTTGTCGCAATAGTACTAACTGGTATTGTCAGTTACACAACATTAAATGTTGCTGATCCTGTTGCAGTTGGTGTCGACGCAATGGGGAAGGGAATGTTTTGGCTCAGACCCATTGTTAAAATTGCAGCGATTGCAGGTTTAAGTTCTGTAATCCTTGTGATGCTCCTGGGGCAACCAAGGATCTTTTATTCAATGTCAAAAGACGGGTTGCTGCCTCCTGTATTTTCAAAGGTACATCCTAAATTTAAAACTCCATATATTAGTACAATCATTACAGGTACAGTAGCAATGATCATTGCAGGAATACTGCCGATCAGTATTCTTGGAGAACTGGTTTCAATCGGAACTCTGCTAGCCTTTATTATTGTGTGTATAAGTGTATTGGTTTTAAGAAAATCGAAGCCCGATATTGTCCGTCCGTTTAAAACTCCCTGGGTTCCGGTTGTTCCCATTCTGGGTGCATCAATATGTTTTCTTCAAATGGCATCTTTGCCAATTGATACATGGTTAAGGCTAATAATCTGGATGGCAATCGGATTCTGTATATATTTCTTCTATGGTGTTAAACACAGTAAAATAAGACAGAATACTCCGAAGGAATAGTTTCATCCACTCCGCTGGAAGGAGATGGGTGACTTTCTTTAATCAAATATCATCTGAAAATATTGATTTTGGCAGCTCCCTGAGATTATACCTCGATGCCATCGCTTCTCCGTATGCTCCGGCAGATCGTATGGCAATTATATCACCTCGCCTGGTTTCGGGAAGTTCGATATATTTGGCAAAAGTATCTGACGATTCACAAATTGGTCCGACAACATCATAACGATAGATATGTCCCGATGATGTAAGATTTTCTATCTTATGATGGGCCTGATAAAGTGCCGGCCTGATAAGATCATTCATTCCTGCATCTATAATGGCGAAAAGCGTATTACTTCCATTTTTAATATACAGAACCCTGGAAATGAGACTTCCACACTGTCCGATTATGGATCTACCCGGTTCCATATGGAGGGTTTGACCGGGTAGGAGGTCGATGAACTCATGAAGTAATGTAAAATAATCATCAAAATGAGGATTCTTTTCCGGATTTTCATAATCAATTCCGAATCCGCCACCTACATTAATTATCTCAAGATTTATCCCATGTGATGCAAACCATACCTGTAGTTCGTTAATACGGGAGCAGAGACTTTTAAATACAGACATCCTGGTTATTTGTGAACCGATATGAAAATGGATACCTATCAGCCTGATGTGTTTATAATGTGATAATTTTTTTATTACTTCCTCGATCTCCCAGGTATTTATTCCGAACTTGCTCTCTTCGATTCCGGTTGTTATATACTTATGTGTATGAGCTTCGATATAAGGATTTATTCTTAAGGCAATCTGTGCGGTCTTATTCTGTAGTGAGGCTAACTGGTTAATAACTTCTATTTCCGGTATTGATTCGCAGTTAAAGCAAAAAATATCGGCTTTAAGCGCAGCATTTATTTCCTTATCGGTTTTACCTACACCGGCAAATACAATTTCGGAGGTATTAAAACCCGCAGTTATTGCAGCATCTATTTCATTCCAACTTACACAGTCGGCGCCAAATCCGTAAGAAGAAATGATTTTAAGGATTCTGGGATTTGAATTTGCCTTTATGGCATAATGCACTTTATATCCTGAGTTATCTGACTCTTTCTTTACAATTTCAAGAGTTGATCTTAAAACATCAAGATCGTAGTAATAAAATGGAGTTTCAACGTCTCTGAATTTTTCTATTATTATATTTTTAATCATTTTGCTAATTAAATAGATGTTTGCTAAGTAGTCTTAACGCTTCAACTTTATTGGCTGTATCTATCAGAAGTGATAGACTATTCGGACTTCCGCCATACGAGATCATTTTAAGAGGAATTGTATTTAAAGCCTCAAAGATTTCAGGAGCAGATCCTGTCCGTTCGGTACGGAAGTCACCAACAACACATACAATTGTCTGGTTCTCTTCAACTTCAACGGTTCCAAGTTCCTTCAAGTCTTTTGCTATCTGATTTACATACTGTGAATTATCAATAGTAATAGATACTGCGACTTCTGATGTTGTAATCATATCGATGGGAGTTCTGTAAGCCTCAAATATCTCGAATACCTTTCGCAGGAATCCATATGCCATTAACATCCTGTCCGATCTTATCCTTAAAACTGAAATTCCATCCTTTGCTGCAACAGCTTTATAATCCTGTAAGACCGATTCTGATGTAATAAGAGTGCCAATATCTTCGGGCTCCATAGTGTTTTTCAGACGGACAGGGATGTTCTTTTCACGTGCCGGATTAACACTGGATGGATGTAAAATCTTTGCACCAAAATAAGCCAGTTCAGCTGCCTCATCGAAGGATAGTTCACGTATAACTTTTGTGTTCTCAACAAATCTGGGGTCGTTGTTATGGAATCCATTTATATCAGTCCAAATCTGAATTTCCGAAGCCTTTACAGCAGCTCCGATCAATGATGCAGTAAAATCGCTTCCTCCACGTTTCAGATTGTCAATTTCTCCATAAGCATTCCTGCAGATAAATCCCTGGGTAATAATTAAATTTTCAGACGTATATTTTTTAAGTTCTCTTCTTATGTTTTCTTTAATATAATACGCATCAGGCTCGCCATCCTTATCGATTCGCATGAAACATAAGGCAGGCAGAAGTATTGATTTAATATTCCTCTCCTGTAATAAAAGATGAAATAGAGATGTTGATATAAGTTCTCCCTGGGCAATAATTGCTTTTTCCTGAAGCTTCGTGAATACCCTTAGTGTAAAATTTCTGATATACTCGAAATGAGAATCTATAAGTTCATGACCAGTTTTTCTGAATGTATCTGCAGATAGAAGTTCATCTACTACCTGATGGTATTCCAATCTCAGATCATCGTTTTTTTGCGATGCTTCGTTTATATTGTCAGCATATAAAAGACCGGTTATTTCTACCAGTCTGTTTGTGGTTCCGGCCATGGCAGATAAAACCACAATTTTTTTGTCATTATCATTTACTAATGGGATCAATGCTTTCATCCTGTCAGGATTTCCAACTGATGTCCCCCCGAATTTCATTATTTTCATACCTCTTTTTTATTGTTAATAAAAAAACCTGCATCTTTTTGCAGGTCCGTTTTATCTTTCATTATCCAAAATAGTCATATAAAGACAAAGCAGGCCAGTAATTTTCATGGTAAATACACCACAAGAGCTTTTTTATCTGTTTGTTCATAAATTTATTTTCAGTTAGCAAAAATATACTTTTAATTAATACATAAGGTTTAGTTGGGATATTTTTTGTTAACATATAAGGTATTTACTGGTTTAAATTGAAAATATTTAAATTGGAACCATATGTCCCAAGCCATCTCATGTTTACCCCTGTCAGGTACCTGACACATGGCACCCGGCAACAAGAGATTTATTAATCTTTTTTCTTATATTTCATTTTTATTTATATTTTTGCAGCCGCTTAACAACATTAGCAAAGCATGTTCTTTTATTCTTATATGCTTCTGAGGTAATATGCCATTGTGCCTTTAGGCCCTTGCGCCATTTAGCCTTAAACTCGCCCAGATGGCGAAATTGGTAGACGCGCTAGTTTCAGGGACTAGTGTCAGTAATGATGTGCAGGTTCGAGTCCTGTTCTGGGCACAAAAAAAGACAAAAGGACTTTTTACACTCTTCCTTTTGTCTTTTTCATTTTTACCATCTCTGTTTTATTTGAATACAGGACGGGCAGAGGCACCGGTGATATCTGCTTAATTGAATTTAATATCAGCAGGTATCTCAAATTTTGATGCAGGTATTTCAGGATTTTCCAGGAACTTTTCAGCCTTGAGTTTCATTTTCATTGTACCCATATCTGTATTAACCATTAGGGCTACTCCTTTATAAACCAGGAAGATACCCTTCATACTCATTTTCTGATAATCAATACTCATTTTTTCACAGGTCATTCCAAGGAATTCTTCTTTCCCTTCTTTCTTCAGGTTCATATCCTTTGCCATTTGCTCTGAAAGGTTTTCGAAATCAATATTTGGCGAGCTGCCACTCATTTTGGTGCCAGTTTTCTTTTCCATATCCAACGTATAGATAAAGCCATCCCTGGTGATGGTTACTGTCTTAATTTTAGTCCCCATCATCTCCATTTCCATATCAGTGACTTCTTTTTTACCATAGTCGTCAAATGTGAGTGTTTGCCTGGCTTCCATACCCATAACTTCTGTCTTATATTCCACTATCCCCGATTTAATGGCATACCTTCCTTTTTGAACCGGAGTTTCATTTACAACCGGACTTTCATTTTTTGCAGCAGATTCAGTGGTTTTACTTTTGCAGGCGAAAAGTAATATACCGGTTGTCATCAGAGCGAGAGTAATAATTTTCCTTGTTTTCATATTGAATAGTTTTAACGTTTAAATTGTTTTTTATCAAAGATATTGAAGATAAGAAGATTAGAATTTATTTGGTTATATTTATTTTTTAAGAATTTTAAAAGTCCGTATTTCTTTCCTGTTCATCAAAACTTTAATGAAATAGCTGCCCGGATTAAACGTCTCGAACGAAACTTTTACTTCCTGATTTTTAAGTTTCTCTTTTAATAACAATTTACCTTGCAGGTCGAATAGGATATATTCGATGTTTTGGATTTCGCTATTTTCAAATTTAAGAGTAATAAAATCATTGGTTGGGTTGGGGTAAGCTAATATTGTTAAACAAGGGTCAGATAGCTCACGGACAACCGTTACAATAATTTCAGTTTGATGGAAGCCTTGAGTAACAGTACTATTTCCATTGTTTTGAGAGCCAATTACCAATTCCCCTAAAGTATAAGATATTGTGCCTGAGCTGTTTTGTCCGATACTTCCTGTTGACGAAATTATCTGCTGAGCGTAAACGGCATTGGATAGTATAACCAAAAACGCAGTTATGCAACTATAAATCAGGTGTGTACACATGGTTTGTTTTATTTGGATTGAATGGTCTGCTTCAATTTTGCAATCTCAGCTTTCATTTCGAGGAGGGACTGTTCGAAAACCTGGATCTCTTGCTGAAGTAGCTCGTTTTTAGTATTTAATTCACGGACAGCATTAATGAGGGGTATAACAAATTCGGCATACGACAGATTAAGAGTTTTGTCCGCATCATCGTCAATAATGAGTCCGCTGAAATTCAGACCCAAATCCTTAAGGGTTTGTTGCACATCTTGCGCAATAAGACCATCACGACGGCGTTTATTGGAATCTTTTATATAGTTATAGCTGACTGGTTTAAGCTCTAATACAAACCTTAAACCAAGTTTGTTGGAATATACAATATTTTCTTTTAGCCTGCGGTCGGACCAATTTGCCCATGCACCATATCCTCCCACTGTAATTGCACTGGCATTACCTAATACTATTTTATTGCTGGCGGTAACAGTTGCCTGATATCCGATAGCGGTAGCATTGGAAATTCCACTGGAAACATTGGCATTGAAACCAAGGGATGTATTGTTATCGCCAGTAATATGTGACGACATGGTATTTTTACCAATTGCAGTATTACCATTCCCGGTTGTGTTTTTATCTAGCGCATTAACGCCCATTGCAACGTTATCAAAACCTTCAGTATTCGCTGAAAGAGCCTGGTAGCCAATAGCAGTATTGTCCCAATAAGTATTTGCTTTAAGGGCTTCAAAACCTATAGCCGTGTTTTTATTGCTGGTTTCATTACTATACAATGCGTAAGTGCCAATAGCAACATTCGAACTTCCTGAAGTATTTGAATAAAGAGATTGTATGCCATATGCATTATTAAATTCTCCTGTTGTATTGTTTCGCAGCGATTCATATCCACTTGCTGTATTCCAGCTTCCCGTATTGTAATAAAGTGACCTGTAGCCATTTGCAGTATTACCGGATCCATTAGTGTTCGAATATAGTGCTGTGTAACCAATAGCCGTATTATTATAACCCGAATTATTAAACCTGAGTGCATGTCCTCCCATTGCAACATTATATGTCCCAATGGTATTTTCGGAAAGAGCTGCATGGCCTACTGCAATATTTCCTTCACCTGTTGAATTTTTAGAAAGAGTAAAGCTACCGACAGTTGTATTATACTGTCCTGTTGTATTTACAGTTAAGGAATTAGTACCTATGGCTATATTATGCATCCCTGTAGCGTTTGATGCCATGGAATTGGGACATATACCAAGATTCTTATAATCAACATTATAAATAACAGGTTTTTGTGTTAAGTCATTATAATTTCCACTAAAGCTACTAGCCGAGGTACCTGCATACAATGCATATGGAACACTGAGCAATTGGCTGGTTCCCATTGCCGAGCCATCAACGCTGACCTTAATAAAATATGATGCACCCCCCCAGTTAATTGTTGAAATTGAACCAGAGATTACAGTTCCCTTTCCAATTTGAATGTTTATCAGACCATAAGTATTGGTGGTAGCTGTAAATGATTCGGAGTAAACCGAAGTACCAGTCGGGGAGCCTTGCAACAGATCAATGCGAACATTTGCAGACGTATTTGTTTTTATTACCCCGATGGCATCGCGCAATACAGCCTGATAGTTGAAACTTAATGGAGCCTGGCCAAAAATTATTGAGGTAAAAAACGATAAGACAACAATGGTTAAAAGTTTCTTCATTAGTTTGGTTTTATTTATTTAGTTCTTTCTTGTTACTCGGCGAAGAGTTCTGGTTTATAGTTATAGTAACATCGAGAATCCTGTTACTTACTTCAGCTTTATTATAACAGTTTTCAACACGTACAACGGCTGGTATAGATTCCAGAATCTCGAGTATCTCAAAGAATAGTGCCAGCTTTTTTTTATTTATTACCTTCATAATCAATTGCTATTCAGTTTAAGGATAAAAATTGGAAAACAGTTTATTACATTTACCATTGGTTTAAATTCAACAATACGAAGGTATAAGCAGAATCAAAAGTGATTTTACCCCCAAAAAGGGGTATTTTTTATTTTGTGTGCAATTTATCTTTGTACATACATCAATACGGCAAAATGTTGAGTTATTTTACCCATATTTAATTGTTATAATGTTTATTATGAAAGCTCTTAGGTACAGGTTTATTCAGTTGCTGATTTTAGTCTTTCTGTTTTCAGTAATTGTTATGGCACCGGTTGACGGGCAGAATCTGGACTCATTGGAAAATGTGCTGAGAATCTCCGGCCTTAAACCGGAAAATAAGATAAAAATTTGCGATGATTTAAGTTGGGGATATCTGAATTCAGATTTTTTAAAATCAAAATCATATGCTCTCCAAGGGATAGCTATTGCTGAAAATGAAAATGACTTATTGATGACCGGTACCTTATACCGTAATCTGGGGGTAGCTTATTACATGGCTAGTATTCTTGATACAGCCAATATTTACCTTGATACAGCTATGGAGTATGCTCATAAATCAGGAGATGAGAACCTTGAAGCACTTGTGGATTTTGCCAGGGCAAATTTATATAACCTCTCTGGCGATTACACGAATGCATTGGCGCTTTATCTGAAATCACTTCCGGTTTTTGAGAAAACAGGGAACAAGCAGAAGGTAAGGACCGTTCTGGGGAATATCGGGGTACTCTACAGCAGCTTACAAAATCTTGAACAGGCAGAGAAATATTATCTGAAAGCTGAAAAACTGAGTACGGAAATTAATGATAAATGGGGTCTTGCCCAGGCATATAACGGATTNGGAATTATTTATTCAGGCAGGAATGAATATAAAAAGGCACTTGANTATACNCTAAGATCGGAAAAGATTGCACATGAATCAGGCGATATTCAGACTGAAGCCCTGGCAGCTCAGACAGTCGCAGAAGTCTACTTTGCCTATTATAAGGATTTTGATAAGGCTGAATCTTATGCTAAAAAAGGTTTAAAGCTTGCTGAAGAATTGGGCTACCCCGGGAATATAGCTGCCATGCTAAACAGCCTGTCAAACATTTATTTTCATCAGGGCAGATATGATGCCAGCAAAGAGTACGCCTTGAGAGCCATTACCACAGACACCACCGATCTTAATGTTTACAGCAATATGGCTGCCAATGTTGTCAGGTCAGGAATTCTTACAGGAGATGATAAAAACGCTTTGAAATTCTTTAATATTTATCGTCGTGCTATAGACTACAGGGCAGAGAGGGAATACCAGAACGCAATAATGGAGATGCAGACCAGATATGAAACTGAAAGGAAAGAGGTGAAACTAACTTCCCTGGAGAGACAAAAAAAACTCGGAATTACAATTATCGTTCTGGGTTCTGTAATCTCAATTCTGGTAATTGTTATTCTGTTTTTCAGGCATCGCAACCTTAGTAATAAGAAGAATCTGGCTGAACAACGAGTTATTCAGCTTGAACAGGAAAAGCAGCTTACTGCCACACAGGCAGTTCTGAAGGGAGAAACGACAGAACGGGCAAGGATAGCTCGTGATCTGCATGATGGTCTGGGCGGAATGCTTTCAGTGGTAAAATTAAAATTGATAGATATGAAAGGGAATCTTATCTTACCCGAATCGGATGTGCCTCAGTTTCAGAATGCACTGGGATTGCTTGACAATTCAATAACCGAATTAAGACGTGTTGCCCGCAACCTGATGCCGGAATCATTGATGCGTTATGGCTTAAGGGCAGCACTTACAGATTATTGCAGGGATATTAACCTTGTTCATCTCCATTTCTATGGTGAAGAACGTCGTCTGGAAGAAAAAATTGAGATTGCCCTGTTCAGAATAGTACAGGAATTAGTAAATAACTCTCTTAAACATTCAGGAGCTGGTCAGATTAATGTCCAGTTGATCTATGAAGATAACCGCGTAAACCTGGTAGTGCAGGATAATGGTAAAGGCTTTGAAGTGAATCATACAGATACAACAAAAACCACGGGTCTGAACAGTATCCGGTCAAGAGTCGAATCACTTAACGGTAAACTTGATTTGCTGTCATCTCCAGGTAAAGGAACTGAAGTAAATGTTGATCTGATCCTATAAACTCTTATAATGATTAAAGTAGCCATTGTTGACGACCATCCTTTGATTATTGATGGATTAAAGAAACTGATTGAAAACTCCGGAGTTGCTGAAACGTCTGGCAGCGCAGGAAATGGGAATGAATGCCTGAGGATGATTGGAGCTGAACAACCTGATGTTCTCCTTCTTGATATTAACCTTCCGGATATCAGCGGTATTGATTTATGCAAGGATATACATACACGCTGGCCTGAGGTTAATATCCTAGCTCTTACAAGCTATAGTGAGTATACAATTGTCCGTAAATTGATCGACAATGGTGCAAAAGGTTATCTCCTTAAAAATGCTATGCCGGAAGAGATTATTGAAGGTATTGTAACAGTTTCTCAGGGCGAGTTATTTCTTTGTCATGAGATTGACCTCTTCATGAAAAGACAATCTGACCGCCATATTTTTTTAACCCCGCGTGAAACTGACCTTCTGAGACTAATTGTTGAAGGGTATACAAATCAGGAAATAGCAGAAAAACTGTTTTTGGGAGTTGAAACTATAAATAGTTACCGCAAGAATCTGCTTTTTAAGCTTAATGCACGTAATACTGCAGTGCTGGTTAAAATCGCTATTGAACAGAAACTGATATAATGGCGAATCCGAAGAGGGTCTTTGATCATCAACCCCTAAAAACTAGTTTTTTTTGTCCGATAAATCCTGGAATATGAATTATTTTATATATTTGCTCCGCCAAAACTTTATGCCCAGATGGTGAAATTGGTAGACACGCCAGCTTGAGGGGCTGGTGCTCGCAAGGGTGTGCAAGTTCGAGTCTTGTTCTGGGCACTAATGACGAATTCAATCTGAATCTAAAGCACTTAAATTTAATGATTTAAGTGCTTTTTTTATGTTAGACAAGTTGATATAGGCTCAAATGCACCGGTTTCATTCATTTATTGTAAACATGATAAACCTCTTGTTTCCAGGGAAAACGGATTGGTTGGTACTATAGTTATTTTATTTCTATCACGCATTTTTCAGGAGAGAGATCACCACAATATGCAGTTAGAGTAACCTTTCCTGATTTCCCTCCGGGCCTGAGAATTGCCATACAACGCCCGTGATAAGTATTGCAACTGTCTGTTTGGAAACTTTTCGGATCTCTTGGATTACCATTATCAACAGCAACTAGTTCAGCTTCACCGTCAACCCGGAACTTCACACCAGATACTGCAACCGGGACTCTGTTTCCTTTTGAATCTTCAAGTTCAACCGTAATATAAACCAGATCATTCCTGTTTTTGGTAATTTTAAACCTGTCGGGTATGATTTTCAATTTTTCAACAGGACCGGTAGTTATCAGTGATTTGACAGCTTGTTCTTTTCCATTCAGAAAAGCAGTTGCCTTAAGTTCTCCGGCTTCATATGGTACACTGAATACATAGGTGAATTTCGAATCAGGAGTAGCTGTTTGTGTTTCAATTGATTTTCCATTCACTTCTATCCGTACTTCATTACATTTAGTATATACATATACTTTCATGTTTTTACCTTCATTTCCGTGCCAGTTCCACATTGAAAATTCCCTGCGCCATCCCCAGGCCCTTATCATCCATTCTTTATTATCGGGTGCGATTTCTTCAACAGCAATTTCTAGTTTACTTCTGTCCCAAACAACATCGCGGTAAAAAGCCTGCTGTTTTTTGAACCCGATAATGTCAATATCGCCACAGTTGGAATTAATCCATGGCCAGCACATTTTTGTCGAATCTGTCATAGTCTGACCTATTCCGGCTTCACCCAGGTAATCCATCCCTGTCCATACAAAATCGCCAATTACGTATGGTTTTTCCTGGGCCATTTGCCAGTTTTCGTATATCGAATTCGCGAATGATTCTGTACCTGCAATAATCCTGTCAGGATATCTGGTATGATCTTTTTCATATTCTTCGAATACATAATTGTATCCGCATACATCTAGCAATTCAAATGCAGGAGCAGATTCTTCCCACTTCCGACCTTTTCTTTCCCAGAATTCGCAAATCGCATTGGTGACAGGTCGTGTAGTATCAATATCCTTAACAATACCAATCAGCTCTCTGGCAATTCTTATTCCTGAAGAATCGGCACGTTCTGAAATCTCATTTCCTATACTCCAAATGATGATTGATGGATGATTACGGTCTCGCATCATCATTGAACGCAGATCTTTTTTGTGCCATTCGCGAAAGAAGCGATGATAATCATCGGCTCTTTTCGGATTCTCCCACATATCAAAAGCTTCATCAATTACCAGCATTCCCGAACGGTCACAGGCATCCAGAAACCCTTGTGATGGCGGATTGTGGCTAGTACGTATGGCGTTGAAGCCGTTGGCTTTTAAAATTTCAATCCTGCGCTGGTCAGCTCTGTCAAAAGCTGCAGAACCAAGCGGACCATTATCATGATGAATGCAGGCACCTTTCAGCAAAACATGTTTCCCATTCAGTAAAAAACCTTTTTGTGGACTGAATGAAATACTTCTTATTCCAAAAGTTGTTTCTTCAGTATCCGCAATTTTGCCTTTAACAATTAATTCTGTTTTGAGTGTGTATAGATAGGGTGTTTCAATTGACCATAGACCGGGTTCTGCAACATCAATAAGTTGTACAACTTCTTTCTTTTCCCCAGATTCAAGCTTTTCATTTTTTTCTGATTTTGCGACTTCTTTTCCTCCCGGATCAAGTATTGTATTTTTTATGGTGAATTCAAGTGCTGAGTCTTCTTGGTTCTCAATATTAACTTCTGCAGAAACGCTTGATTTTTCTTCAGAAACTACCGGGGTTGTGACAAAAACACCCCAGACTGTAATGTTCAGGTCATCTGTCACCCTCAGCCACACGTGCCGGTAGATACCAGAACCGGAGTACCAGCGGCTATTCTCACCTAAGTTTTTCACATGTACAGCAATAGTATTTTCCTGCCCAACCTGGTTCAGGTACTCATTCAGATTATAATAAAATGGTGTATATCCATGGGTGTGATATCCAAGATGATGTCCGTTAATCCATACTTCCGATTCCATGTAAACGCCATCAAAATAAATTGAAAAATTCTTACCCTTGTCGGTTTTGTCCACAACAAAAGACTTCCGGTACCAGCCTGTTCCGCCAACAGTATAACCGGTATAAAAAATTCCGATACTCTTTTTATCGAAAGGCCCTACTACTTCACCTTCTTTCTGATTCGGCAAATCTTCAATACTCCAGTCATGAGGAAGGTCAATCTTTCTCCATCGGCTGTCATCAAAACCGGGAATTTCGGCACCTGTTAATTCCCCTTTATAAAATCTCCAGTCAAGATCAAAAATTCGGAATCGACTGGTGTTTCGGGGTGGAATAAATGAGGGTGCAACCAGATTGGCTTTGCCTTCCTGGCAGGTCTTTGGTTGATTGCAACCTGACAAAACTGCCAGAAGCAGTATTATAATTAATAATGTCTGTTTCATTATAATGATTATCGTAATTTCTGAGTGAAATATAATTTTGGGATATTATTTCTGAAATGCTGATTCAGGTTTGTCAAGATAAAAATAAGCACATGACGAAACATAATCTGATCGTTCAAAAAACAGGTAACTAAGCTCTCTTGAAAAATCAACAGGTTCCATTTTTTCCCCGGCTTTATAAATAGTGTCTTTCAAATTACTGAGTTTTGCAATATTCTCATCTTTAGCAAATCCTATCTGCTGGATAGTGACCTTAATGTCTTCATAAAAGAATACAGGATCGGGGATATGGAAGCGATAAAAAGCATATTCAAAATCTTTTTCATTTGCGATAGTACATCCCTGATACTGATTAATATATACTCCCTGTCCCCAGCCAGTTCCGATATAATCTTCTGTCCCGGTTCCGCAGAGTGTCGGAAAATAAGTATCTCCATCGGTATAGATTTTCACTTCGCCCTCTCCCCACCAAGTCCTGGAATATTCTTTATCATTAACCACCACACTTAAATTTGCGCCTAAATAACGGCCAGTACCATATACCTTTGGCAATATCTTATAATCATCCTTCAGTAGAGTTGATTGCTGTTGATTAAAAAAGGCATGGAAGTAAAGTGAATTGTCATCTACCTGATCTCCTATAGTATAGTCTACATCATAAAAGAACATGGCTACATCTTTTGATGTGTTATTTGTGACAATTATCTTCATGCTATTGTGGAAAGGCATAGGGATATAACAGTTAAAACTCCGACCTTCAGGACTCGAGAACAGTGCATTTTCAAAAGTCCTCATTTGCCCAAGTCCCTGATTAAAAAAATCACCCAAAGGAGCTGATACGGCTGGACTGGAAGCGCCATCCCAAAACATTTCAATTTTAACACCTCGTAAGAATTCCGGCGTGCGTTCATCTATCGTAAGCCAAATTCTTCTTATTACACCGGTGGTTCCTGATGCCTCGGCTAAAATTTTATTCTGACCTGCCTTTAATCTGAAAGAAGGAGAACCTTTTCTACCACCATTTGCCATTCCGCCACTGCCTTTTTTGCCTTTCCAGTTTTCAGCACTGGCCCATCGGGTTTTTACATTATGAGGTTTGTCAAAAAGTGATTGTCCCAAAGATGATAAAGCAAATGAGATGAAGATTATGAAAAATAATATGCGGTTCATAAATTCGGTTTTTTATTTTTAAAATAATTTCATAAATGATAAATTATCATGTGTTGGCGAAAGTAATCTGCTAAGAATTTTCATCCTTGACAGACTTCAAAGATTTTATAATAACATATTCAGATTTATCATATCTATAACTCCAGGATCATCTATTCCAGCCTCTATAACTTCACCTATTGTCTAATGTTTATTTCTTTTGCTACCGAATAGAATCGTATATCGACTGAAGAATATTTGACCTGATATTCAGTTCTGATACAAGATTATTATTCCTGGTAGGATAAACCCTGTTGCACAGGAAAATAAAGCTTATTTCATTAACCGGATCAATCCATACGAATGTTCCGGTATACCCGGAATGTCCAAAACTATCAGGTGAAGCACTCTTTGCAGGATATGCCTGATCTTGGGTAAGATCGGAGTTGTTCAGAAGTGGTTTGTCAAATCCAAGACCTCTCCGGTTTTTATTCTCAGGGTACTGAACTCTGGTATACTCTTTCATCACATCCCTTGCTATAATTTGTTCTCCTCCGTATTCTCCCATCCTTCGATATAATTCCATAAGCTTCATCAGATCATTTGCAGTTGCGAACAGACCCGCATGACCTGAAATTCCACCCAGCATTGCAGCTGTTTCATCATGGACAGTACCCCTTAAAAGCTGTTTTCTGAAAAGAGAATCATACTCAGTCGGGATTATCCTGCTCAAAGGATATTTCAGGTAAGGATTGAAATTTAAATCATATGCACCTATCTTTTTATAGATATTAGAAGTTACAAAATCATTCCATTTTTGTCCGGATAATCCTTCAACTATCCTCGGAGTAATTATAAATGTAAGGTCAGAGTAAGTGTATTTTTTCTCACCGAGAGGGCTCTTTTTAATTTCAGAAAACATTTTCTTCCTGAAGTTCTGGTTGATATAAAGTCCGGGTGCCACCTCCAAAGAGTACTTTTTAGCATATTCATTTTTAAAAATGTTTCGTTTGAATTTTCCATCCTTTTTCATTGTCTCTTTCCAGAACGGAATAAAAGGGGTAAGACCTGCCTGATGCGTAAGTATATCCCTCAGCACGAGATTTCCTTTATTTGAATGTTTGAAATAAGGGAGATAATTTCCTAATGTCTCATCCGGAGAAAATTTTCCTTCGGAATCCAGAAGCATTAATCCCGGCAAGCCTGCAGAAATCTTAGTAACCGAGGCAAGATCAAACATATCATCCTCCATAACAGAAACCCTGTTATCGTAAGTCTGATAACCATAAGTCTTCTGGAAGATCACAATACCTTTTCTGGCGATCATAACTTCACATCCGGGAAAAGCTTTTGCTGACAGACCAATATTCACAATGGAGTCAATTTTAAAATTAAGTTTTTCGGAAGAAATACCTGCATTTTCAGGTAACCCGTATTGAAGCCTTATATTTCCAGGAGTGATAATTCCAAAATCTGATGGCCATTTATCATTTATTCTCACAGGAAGAGCCCCATGTGCTCCGATCCCTCCAAAGATGAGCTGGGCTGACAGATCTTCTGTGATTCCATTCTCCTGATATGCAAGAATAAGACCATCAGCATTCTGCAGAGATCTTATTTTATCAATTCCATATGGATTTCCAAACCATGTTATGATTGTTTTGTTTCTTCCGACAAGTTTCTCAATGAACTCATTTACCTGAGATGTTATTCCAAAACCCATATTCGGACGCTGATCAAGGCCAAAAACCCCCGCAATGACAATATCATATTCTGAGAGTTTATTCAGTAATCCTGTGCAGGCTTCNGTATTTGAAGGATCAATAAAGTAATGGTCGGCAGGCTGATATTTTGCAATTCTTTCCTGATATGTTGTTATTTTATCCATGTTAATGGCTAATGTTGCAATCCTGATTTTATCAAGATTCCTCACAGGAAGAATATTCTGATTATTGCTGAGAACAGTTAAAGCATTTGCATAAAGATCCCTTATTAACGCTTTGGAAGTCATAGGAGATAATTCCTTCCCGATATTCTCTTTGTTAATTGTGTGAGGTTTATTCAATCCGGACCAGTATTTCAAGGCAAGAATTTTTCTGCATTTTAGAGATATGTCCTCCTTTGTCAGTATTCCTGTTAAAATATAGTTTTTCGTTTCTCTTATTGCTGCTTCAACATTAGTAACATATTCAATTACATCGTTTCCTGCCAGCAGTGCTTTTGCATCGGCTTCCCCATCCTTAAAATATTTAGTCACTGCTTTCATATTCATTGCATCGGTGATTATAAGTCCCTTGAATCCTAATTGGTCTCTGAGAAGATCTTTAATAATTACAGGGGAGAGGGTAGAGGGAAGTCCCGATGTTGAATCGAGCGACGGGAGGTTTAAGTGGGCTGTCATTATACTTCCGGTTCCTTCATTGATAAGATTACGAAATGGATATAACTCAATACTGTCGAGCCTTGTTCTGGAATGTGCTATTAAAGGCAGATCTAAATGTGAATCTACGTTTGTGTCGCCGTGACCCGGGAAATGCTTTGCACTGGCAAGAACACCATTATCCTGCATTCCCTTCATGTACATAATGGTCTTTAATGAAACATTTTCCCTGTTCTCTCCAAATGAACGAAAGTTAATTACCGGATTGCGTGGGTTTACATTGATATCTGCAACAGGAGCAAGATTTAACTGCATCCCTGTACGTTTGAATTGAGCTGCTACTGCCACTCCAAACTGATAAATGAGGGAATCATTTTTTATAGCCCCAAGGGTCATCTGGTATGGGAATTTGTCTACATTACTCAACCTCATACCGATACCCCATTCAGCATCCATGGCGAACAGGAGAGGTACTTTAGATATTTTCTGGTAGAAGTTGGTCAATTCGGCCTGTTTTTCAGCTGTTCCCTGAAAGAAAATTATTCCTCCAACACCATATTTTCGTATGATATCGCTCATCTCAACTTCATGAGATACATCTTTATCAGACCACCCGGCGATCCAGATACATTGAGCTATCTGTTGTTCGGTTGATAGAGTATTAAGAACTGAATCGACCCATGGCTGATTCATATATTTCAAAAATGGAGGATCTGTGATTTGAGCCCCGACAGTTCCAAAGAATATCAAAGCTGTGATCAGTAGTGCGTATTGCTTTATTAATTGCATAATATGAAGTATTTTTATGTATGGAATGATGTTATGATTTTTTATTCTGCTATTCAAAAGTAATAAATTTCCTATGGTATAATAATATATTTTGATTCAGATTAGTGCACTGCTACATATTTGTTTCAGTTTATCTTATCAGCTTAAGTTCTTTAATGCAGCTGAAAACTTCGCCATCCTGAGATCCATTATTGACACCGCAATAAAAAATAATCAAAATGTATTAGATACTTTAGGTGTCATCGCCACTTATAAAAGAAACTAATTCATTCTATTAATATTAACTTTAGGCACTTTAGGCACTCCAAACTCTAGGCACTGATTAGTTACCGGTAATTATAAATTATTATTTTTACGCTTCATTATTTGGGTTTATCTATGGCGAAAAGTACAAAGAGATTAGTCTCACTGGATATTTTCAGAGGAATGACATTAGCATTCATGATCATCGTAAATACTCCCGGAAGCTGGCAGTATGTTTATTCTCCGCTTCGACATGCCAAATGGCATGGTTGTACTCCAACTGATCTTGTTTTCCCGTTTTTCCTTTTTATTGTTGGTATATCTTCTTATTACTCCCTGAAGAAATTTGGAAGTGAAATTAATGGCAGCTCTATATTAAGAATATTCAGGAGAATGGTAGCTATTTTTGCCCTTGGCCTATTCCTGGCTATCTTTCCTAACTTTGGAAGGGATTATTCAACACTCAGAATAATGGGTGTCCTTCAGCGTATTGCACTTGCTTATGGTTTAGGTGCAATTATCTGTATGGCAATAAAACGGGAATACCTCTGGATAGTCATCGCTGTTCTGTTACTTATATACTGGTGTATACTGGCGTTTTTAGGCGGAGCTGATCCTTATAGTCTTGAGACCAACTTTGCAACAAAAGCAGATGTTGCCATACTCGGCGAAAAGCATCTTTATAAAGGTTTTGGTATTCCTTTTGATCCTGAAGGATTATTAAGTACTATACCAGCAATCTGTACCGTGATTATTGGGTATTTTATAGGAGGAATGATAGGTAAGAATTCCACTGGTGGAAAGACAGTACTTAAGCTGATCCTGTTTGGAGCATCTGCCGTTGGAGTAGGATATCTGTGGAATATATACTTCCCGATAAATAAACCATTATGGACTAGTTCCTATGTTCTTTACACTGCTGGTATTGCAATGGCGGTTCTGGCAATAATATATCTGATAGCTGATGTTTTAAAATTCCAGAAGTGGGCAACATTTTTTATGGTTTTTGGGACAAACTCTCTATTTACATTTTTTCTTGCAGGTATTTGGACTAAAATGTTGTTATTCATTAAGATACAATCTGGCAATGATAAAATTAATCTTTATGGCTGGTTTTATGAGAAGGTATGTGTTCCGGTTGCCGGGAATCTTAATGGCAGTTTGTTGTTTGCTGTTATTCAGATGTTATTGATCTGGATTGTAGCATTAATCCTCTTCAGGAAGAAGATCCTGATAAGGTTGTGAAGATAAAAGACAAAAGATAAAAGTAAATTAATGAGTGAAATAGATATAATATCAGCAGGGTACAGTCAGTTATTCGGAGAATCAGATATCAGAACGGTTGCATTGCCACAATCAGGATCCGACAGAAGATATTTCAGGATTTTTTCCCCTGGTAAAAGTGTAATAGGGGCATTTAATGCCAACCCTGAGGAGAATGAAGCTTTTATAGGGTTTACAAAACATTTTATTTCAAAAGGTCTTCCGGTACCTGAGATATTTGGCTATTTGCCTGAAAAGTATATCTATTTTCTTCAGGATCTGGGTGATATTAACCTTTTTACATGGTTGCAGCAAAGGCATGATGGTCCGGGTTTTGATTATAAAGCTGAGGCTTTGTACCGAAAAATCCTCGACAAACTTATTCAATTCCAGATAAATGGTATTGAAGGGCTTGACCTTGATCTTTGCTATCCTCACAGAAGTTTCGACAGGCAGTCGATGATGTGGGATATGAATTATTTCAAATATATGTTTCTGAAACTTATAGCTGTTCCGTTTAATGAGCGGAACCTAGAGCGCGATTTTAACTTTCTTGCTGATTTCCTTCTTGAAACAGGACAGGATTATTTCCTCTATAGAGATTTTCAATCGGCTAATTTTATGATTGTTGAAGGTGAGCCATGGTTTATCGATTATCAGGGAGGCAGGAAAGGAGCTCCGCAGTATGATGTTGCTTCGCTTTTGTATGATGCAAAGGCACATGTACCTCAAAAGGCCCGTCAGGCTCTTCTGGACTACCACGTGGATAATTTCTGTTCAGTTTCAGGAGAAAATAAGGAAAATTTCAGAGGTTATTTTGCAGGTTTCAGTATGATACGACTTATGCAGGCATTAGGAGCTTTCGGATTCAGGGGATTGTATGAAAAGAAACCAACATTTACCGGAAGTATTGTTCCTGCAGTTAAACTATTAATACAGCTGATTGATTCTGAACAACTTCCAGTTTCATTACCCGAATTAGTCAGGACAGTCAGATTAATTCCGGGTCTTCCTATTTATAATGAATTAAATATGAATAAGATAATTGACTAAAGCAAAAGGAAGAAGGAGTGAGAAAATGAAAGCAATGATATTTGCTGCAGGACTGGGTAAAAGACTTGGGAAAATCACGGAAACAGTTCCTAAAGCTCTTGTTGAAATTAATGGCAAGACTGTTCTGCAGATGGCTGTTGAGAAATGCTCCTCCCATGGATTTAAAGATATAATTATCAATGTTCACCATTTTGCAGATATGGTTGAAATGGAAGTATTGAGACTAAATAAATTGGGCTTCAGAATTACTGTATCTGATGAAAGAGAAATATTACTTGAAAATGGAGGTGGCTTATATAAAGCCAGGGATTTCTTTGATAAAAATCCTTTCCTTCTTTATAATGTGGATATAGTATCTGATTTAGATCTCACTTCTCTTTACCAGATTCATCTTAAAAAAAAGGGACTTGCCACATTAGCTGTGAGGCATAGGCCCGGGAAAAGATTCCTGCTTATTGATAATGATGGACAGATGCGTGGCTGGCGAAACATTTCCACTGGTGAACAAATACTGGCAGGTGTTACTGAGGAGGGGCTTTCAGAAATTGCTTTTTCCAGCATGCATATTGTTGAGCCTGAGATATTTAATTATATGTATGAAGGCATATATTCGATGGTTACCCTTTATCTGGATCTTGCAGCAGAACATAATATATATACCTTAAAACATGATGAAGGTTACTGGATAGATATTGGAACACCTGAAAGCCTCGATTATGTCAGAAAAATGTTCCAAGAAAAGAGATAAATCTGGTCCTCGATTCCGGATTCTGGGCTCTGTGTCTTTTTTCCAGGAGCAACTACATGATCCTCAGGATCAGATGCCTTGCACCATTTTACAGCTTCCAGAAGGTCCTTGTGAAAATTGTGAAGACTGTAATAATTTCTAGCCTTCCGATAATCATTAATAAACTTAAAACTACTTTACTTATCTCCGGCAGATGGGCAAAATTGCTCATAGGGCCAACTGTGCCAAGCCCCGGGCCTATACCAGCCATGCATGTTGCCACTGAGCTGGCTGAAGTTACCGGATCAACACCCGTAAAAACTACAACAGTTGTTCCAAGCACAAACAGAAACAGGTATAAGACAACAAAAGAAAGGATGGAGATATTGGTGTTTTCGCTTACGCTTTTTCCATTCAATCTTATAAAAGAAATAGATTTTGGGTGATTAAGTTTTACAAAGACATTTTTAATGTTTTTCAATACTATTAAATGTCTTGCCATCTTAATTCCACCACTGGTAGAACCAGTGCTGCCACCTGAAAACATCATAAGAAAGATCAACAGAACAGCAGTTAAAGGCCATAGTATATAATCCGCGGATGCAAATCCGGTACATGTCATAATGGAAATTATCTGGAAAAACCCATTACGAAATGATTCTTCAAAGGTACCATCAGAACTTACTAGAAGAATAATTGTAGCCACTGATCCTGCTAATACAGCAACAATTATATAGAACCATAACTCTTCATTTTGCCTGATTTTTTTGAAATTAAGTTTAACCAGATAGTAATATATTATCTGGCTGGTACCTGCAAGGAACATGAAGATAAGAACAATGTACTGACTGTATGAAGAATAGAATAATAAACTGTTATTTTTTGTTGAAAAACCACCGGTTGCAACAGTACCGAAAGAGTGACAAATACTGTCAAACAGAGTCATATCACCAACAGTGAGTAAAATTATTTCAGCCAGGGTAAGTCCAAGATAAATAAATAAAACCCTGTATCCGATCGCCTTTGTTTTAGGATGAATTTTTTCTTTCATGGAGGATTCAAGACTGAAAAGCTGGTATCCCGTTACTCTGAGTGACGGGAGTATAATAATTACCAGAACTATAATCCCTATTCCTCCAACCCAGTGTGTCAGACTTCGCCAAAACAGGATTGAATAGGGCAATATTTCGACATCCTTGAATATTGAAGACCCGGTTGTAGAATAGCCTGATGTTGATTCAAAAAACGCATCTGTAAATGAGGTAATTGTACCACTAAAAAGATAAGGTAAGGTTCCCAGTAATGAGATTAAAACCCATGATATAGTCACAGCAAGATATCCATCTCTGTTACTGAATTTATTTGCATCAGCCTGTCTGGTTGTTAAATAAAATATTATTGATAAAGATAAAGTAATGACTGCTGACCAGATGAATGGAAATGCTGACTCATGGTAGATAAATACGACTGGTAAACAAAACAGAAAAGATATGGTCACTATAAACAGAATAGTACTCAATATCCGTATAATCAATAAAGGATTGATCAGCTTCATAATCAGATTCAGGAAATTTCAGGGTACAAATATAAGCAGAATTAGTTTTGTTCAGTTTTAAACTATAAGGTGAAGTTAGTCGTTTATATTTTGTACAATGAAAGTTCATTGATTGATCATTTTTATATCTTATATTTGGATCAGCTTATAGATGATATGTTCATTCAGTATATAAAAAAGGAGTATCAGGAGTTCAGCATCCACCTAATTTGATTTTCGGAAGATTTAGATTATTTTGTTAGTAATAATAGAAATATGGGAAAAGTTTTAGTTATCGGTGCCGGAGGAGTCGGAACCGTTGTTGTTCATAAAATGGCATCACTGCCTGAGGTTTTTACAGAAATAATGTTAGCAAGCAGGACAAAATCAAAGTGTGATGACATTGCTGAGAAGATTGGAAAAAACCGGATTAAAACAGCAGCTGTTGATGCTGATAATGTTCCCCAACTGGTTAAACTGATCAAAGAGTTTAAACCTGATATCCTTGTAAATGTTGCCTTACCTTATCAGGATCTTCATATTATGGATGCCTGCCTCGAAACGGGAGTAGCATACCTTGATACGGCAAATTATGAACCTCTTGAAGAAGCTAAATATGAATATAGCTGGCAGTGGGCTTATAGGGATCGGTTTACCAGAGCTGGCATAACAGCAATTCTGGGTTGCGGATTTGACCCTGGAGTTACTTCAATCTACACTGCCTATGCTTCCAAACACCATTTTGATGAGTTACATTATCTTGATATTGTTGATTGTAATGCGGGAGATCATGGCAAACCATTTGCCACAAATTTTAATCCTGAGATCAACATAAGAGAGGTGACGCAAAAGGGTAAATACTGGGAAGATGGGAAATGGATTCTGACTAAGCCGCATGAAATACATAAACCTCTTAATTATCCAGGAATTGGTCCAAAGGAATCATATGTGATATATCATGAGGAGCTTGAATCGCTTGTGAAAAACTTTCCTACACTCAGGCGCGCCCGTTTCTGGATGACATTCGGGCAGGAATATCTAACCCATTTACGGGTAATTCAAAATATTGGAATGGCAGGTATTGAACCCATTATGTTTGAAGGCAGGGAGATAGTCCCAATCCGCTTCCTTAAGGCAATACTTCCTGATCCGGGTGGACTTGGTGAGAATTACAAGGGTCAGACATCGATCGGTTGCCGGATCAAGGGATTAAAAAACGGGAAGGAAAGGACATATTACATTTATAATAATTGCAGTCATGAGGCAGCTTATGCTGAGACAGGATCACAGGGAGTAAGCTATACAACCGGAGTTCCCGCTGCAATTGGTGCTATGATGTATCTGAAAGGGATTTGGAAAAAGCCCGGAGTGTATAATGTTGAAGAATTTGATCCTGATCCCTTTATGGCTGAGCTGAATCAACTGGGATTACCCTGGATAGAGATGCATGATGTGGATCTTGAATTGTAAATCGGATTCTGGTTTCTTGTTACTGGTTTCTGGTTTCTGGTTTCTGGTTGCTCTGAACTAATTGTGACCTAAATATTAATCATAGTTATTAGAAAACCAGCTCATCGTGGGTTCGCCTCCCAAAAGGGACTTGCATTGGGCTAAAACTGAACTTTCATTTTGTGATAGATTATACCAAAATACCATCGCCCTGTTATATAATTGATGAAGAAAGGTTCCGGAAAAACCTGGAATTAATTAAGCATGTTTCTGATGAATCAGGAGCCGAAATAATCCTTGCATTCAAAGGATTTGCTATGTGGAATGTTTTTCCTATTCTGAAAGAATATTTTTCAGGTGCAGCTGCAAGTTCAATTGATGAAGCACGGCTTTGTTTCGAAGAGATTGGTTCACCTGCACATACGTATTCTCCAGTATACAGGGAGAGTGAATTTCATACAATTCTGAAGTACAGTTCTCATGTGACCTTTAACTCCTTAAACCAGTTCAGAAAATATTCGGGTGAAATACAAAATTCTTCAAAACGTATTTCAGCAGGATTAAGAATAAACCCTGAATTCTCCGAGGTGAGTCACGGTTTATATAATCCATGTTCCCCTGGATCGAGACTTGGTATTATAGCAGATGATCTTAAGAATGGTTTACCTGCAGGAATAGAAGGACTTCACTTTCATGTTCTTTTTGAATCGGATTCATTTGCACTGGAAAAAGTACTTGAGATTATCGACACTAAGTTTGGTAAGCACTTTCCTCAATTGAAGTGGATCAATATGGGAGGAGGCCATCTGATGACCAGGAAAGATTATGATATTGATCACCTAATAAGGGTACTGAAACGATTCCGTGAGAGATCAGGCCTTCACCTTATTCTTGAACCTGGAAGCGCATTTGCCTGGGAAACTGGAGAGTTAGTTGCAACAGTTGAAGATATTGTTGAAAACCATGGTATTAAAACAGCTATTGCTGATATCTCTTTTACAGCCCATATGCCGGATTGCCTTGAAATGCCTTACAAACCCAAAATTGCCGGTGCCACTGACACTGTTAACGGAAAACCAACTTACAGGATAGGAGGGAACTCGTGTCTTTCAGGTGATGTTATGGGCGAATGGTCATTTGATAGCGATCTTAAACCGGGAGACAGATTAATTTTCCTGGATATGATCCATTATACTATGGTGAAGACCACCACATTCAATGGCGTACACCATCCATCAATAGGCATCTGGACCCGTGATGGCAAATTTAAATTAATCAGGGAGTTCGGGTATGAAGATTACAAGAACAGACTATCTTAAATTCATTGACCCTATCTTCTTTTTGTCTCTGTCCGGATAACTAAGGCCAGGCTGATTTTACGGTTTTTAGATTTTTTAGAATGTTTTTATCTTTTCCGGTTTATGGTAATATCCGTTACGAACATTTTATCGGTGACGATAACTGCGTTAACAATTTTTCCGGCTACTTCGGCCGGGTCCATGAATGTGCTGATGTTACGGTTCTGACCCGTAATTTTCCAGAAATCTGTTCTCATACCCCCCGGATATACAGCAATAATGTTACGTTTTGTTCCTTTTAATTCTGTCCTGAGCGCTTCTGTGAATCCCCGTGCACCCCATTTTGCAGCACAATAGATTGTTTCTTCAGCTCTACCCAGCAAGGCAGATGTTGACATTATATTAACTATTGTAAGTTCTTCCTCTTCAGAGGTTAATCTTAGTATTTCAGATGTAAGAAGTATCATTCCCTTCAGGTTAGCTTCAAATACTGTGTCTATCATATCAGAGGTAGATACATCTGCTTTTCTGAAGAGCCCCATTCCTGCATTATTGAAAAGATATTCAACTTCATACTTATTTCCGGTAAGGTACCCGCCAACTTTTTTAACATCGTCTTCCTTACCTATGTTACAAATCAGGGAATCTGCAAAATTACCCTTCAATAATTTATTAAGCCTGATTGAAGCATTATCTAATTTCTCGTTACTTCGGCCCAGTATTAAAACATTTTTCCCTGAATTTACAAGGAGTTCAGCTATCTCCAACCCAAGTCCGCTACTCCCACCGCTTATTACTGATATCTTTTTCATCTTTTTGGCATTTTTATTAACATGACTAACTACCCGGAGTTGCCTGAAAAATCCTTTGTGAAAACTCTAATCCAGGATTCGCCCGGACTGACTTTCCCGAAAACTTAATGATCCTTTGTGTTTACCATTAACTCATTGATAAACACGAAGTCATGGGGAAGCTATAAATATTATAACAGTAAATACTATAGCTCTTCAGACAGTTTCCTTATTTAATTTTGATTTTTATCAAATATATCTATTATTCCTGAATAGGTCTTTCATGTCAGGAATCAATAAATTGAATTATTCTTGCCGGATTTGCAGGTTACTATGCTTTTGTTATTTTTGCGACTCAAATACTGAGTATGCATAAGAGTCGGGTAAAGACCTGGGCGCATCTTTCACTTCTGGCAGCCAATATTATTTATGGAGTTAATTACTCTATTGCCAAGGCGGTTATGCCTGGGTATATTAAACCACTTGCCTTAGTTTCAATGAGGAGTTTATTTGCAGCCGGGCTATTCTGGATCACAA
>JGI20214J51088_10000431_pt1 | contig 29494 bp, 26 predicted proteins | sample WetSurMetagenome_FD_51088 | JGI IMG/M metagenome (IMG submission 51088) | reverse complement strand
TTTTTTTTTTAGGATTTTTTTCCGGTCATTTGATTGATTTCAATCTTAATGATGGTAACTTCTTTGAGGTTTTTTTCCGGAAAGGTGCATGATTCCCCATGTGAGTAATGATCGATAAGGATGTTCAGTGCATCTTTTTTCTGCGTTGGATCTGTAACGAGGCTTGCTTTTCCATATCCGATGACACTTGCATATTTCGAAGACCATTTACAAGGAANTCCAGTGTTAATGATTTCATGGTCAATATCGACCTCAAAACAGACCAGGCTATTCCTTTTTATTAACTCGATTTTTTTTCCTTCGGATGCTGAATGGAAATAAAGGCAGTTGTTCGAATATCCGAAATTAAGAGGAACAATATAGGGTGCATCGCGGTCATTAAACCCGATTCTGCAAACGGTTGCTTTTGAGAGGATAAAATCGATTTCTCTTCTGTTGGTGATTTCCTTTTCTGTACGTCTCATGCGGCATTTCTCCTCTAATCGAAACATTTATATATGACATTAACAATCGTTAATGTAGCGAGGTTTAATTGTTGATGAGCGAATTTTTTTTTCTTTCCTCCCAAATCCTCATCAACAATTTACTTCCTAATAATTTTCTTCACATGATCCAATGAAAGACTTGCCACATCATTGAGGAAGATTCAACCAGGATTTCAGATTGCGGTAACAATCCGAGCAGATGACTACCCTATCGCACGAGCTAAGAGAGTTCCCATCGTAAATACAATCGAGTTGTATCACATAGTAGGATTTTCCCCCGATTTCTGATGCGCATTTTTGGCATTTTGTTTGAGTCTTTGTTTTTTTCAAATCAGTTTCATTCATTCGTGTTTCCCTTCTTTTTTTTATCACCGGTAAGGATTCTATCAATCAAAAGATAGATGTTTATGGACATAAGCGGAACAAGAAGAAAAAACAGATATTCTTCTATCGGCAATCCGAAGAGAAAGCCTACCAGTTCATGTTGCGAAAAAGACCACAGTCCCATGCGGACAGAGAGTTGATCCCAGAGGACCGCAACAAGAAACAAGATGAACAGCGCGACACACAACGTCTTCAGATGTATTTTTTTCCGATTCAAGTAAAGGAGGATGACATTGGGAACGATGGCAAAGATACAGAGAAGCTGGAGGTACAGGTACATGGAAAAAAGAATGGGTAGATCTTATAAATACTCATCTATGACAAGGTGTCTTCCATCCTCTTTCTTCTGGTTTTTATATAGAGACCAAAAAGTATATTAATAGGAATTAACAATCGTTAATATAGAGAGGTACAATTGCTGATGAGCGATTTTTCTCATTTCAACCTTTCCTCCCCCTCATCGGTAATTTTACTTCCCAGTATCTGCATTCACGATAAGTCAAATCTATAGGCGGGGGATCAACACAACGCGAAACGTACTAACAATGATCCCGTAGGATTGCCTGGTCGCATAGAGATATAGATCATCTGCCCTCCCAGTAAGGATGACTTCAAGGGTGAAAAAACCCCGAGAAAACCTCCGGCCAGCAACAGCAAACTCCCACGACTGCGCGATTTCTTTGGTCACGCTCCAATTACAGGGAGTGAAAACCCCCTGCTTGATAGTGTTCACATAGCCTTCTCGAAAAAGATGTTTCAATCTAACCGTGACAGTGAGATTCACGGTGTCGGTAGCCCCCTTGGCGTTTTGCACCAAAACAGCAAATTGTGCAGGAGATGACATCCGGGATCCTTTCATCGTGATACTAAGATCTTGATTTGACAGCAAGGGGTGTAAGCATGCCATCGAGGCAACGGTCCCCAGAGCTAGTCTGCAGACCTTGGAAAGATACGAGAAATTCATATGATCAACGATATCCTCCGAGGTGTGATAGTAAGGGTTGGTCGCGTTCCTCACAAAATCAGTTCCCGCGTATCCCTGTTCAACAAAAGACATATGGTCGCTTTCTGGGTCCTGCGGCAGGGAGAGAACAACAAGGCCGATCTCATCTGGATAAACAGCAGCGACCGATTGGCTCAGCGACACCATCCATACCGATGCAGGGTTTGCATGATGCTGCAGACTGGCTCCTTCGGAACTTGTGACCGCATAACCGATTTTATCAAGAGCAAGGACCCCGAGAATGTTCTCGCTGTGCAAGGAAGCGTTCTTTGCATAGCTCCGACTCCCCAGCAACCCCTGCTCTTCGCCTGAAAACAAGATGAATTGTACGGTCGTGTTAAACGTGTACTGGCGCATGATATCTGCGATCATGAGAACAGCGGCGACCCCGGAGCCATCGTCCTCAGCACCAGGAGAGACTGCAAGGCTGTCATAATGCGCACAGACAATGACGGTAGTATCGGCTGAACTTGTGCCGTACAATGTTGCCACGATGTTCTTCCCTGACTGTTGTTTCTGCTGCCACGCATCATATTTCACTGAAAGATTCATCGCAGACATTTCGCTATACAGATAGGAACAGAGAGCCTCGAGTGCTAGTGACCCGGTTGGATGCGGACCGAATCTCTGGATGTTTTGAACAGAAGACCGTAAGCGGGATTCGTTGACCTGTGCCAGCATCTCAGACAGACCAGGTGGCATACTCATTGTTACAGGAAGGTCTGAGACGACTAAAGCCCGAGATGAGAAAGACCCAAGAGTAGTCGGAAGAATAAAAAGGAAGAAACAAAGCCAGCAGAGAAGAAAGATCAGTGATTTTTTGGTCGCATCCTTTTTCATCAATTAAAAAACATATTAATTTGTTTATTTAAATGTATGGAATGATTAAGAAAACAACAAACAGCTTTCAGAGAGACATGATTTAAACCTTGGCAATGAATATCCACCAGGGACGTGAAAGTCTATGAAGGCAGTGGTTAAGCAGATAGAAGGCTGCTCTTTTATCGGAAAAGCGGAGAGCAACCATTGGGTGCCGGTGGACAGTAAAAAAGAGTTTGCAGGATCTGACGCGGCGACACATCCAATGGAACTTGTGTTACTCGCCCTGGGGAGCTGCACCGGGTGCGATGTCGCATCGATCCTAGAGAAGAAAAAAGTGCAATTGAAAGGCTTTGAAATCCACATCGATGCACAGCGAGCAGAAATTCATCCAAAGGTGTTTACAAGCATTCATCTTGAGTTCGTCTTCTTTGGCACAGGGTTGAACCCGACCCATCTCCAACGGGCCATTGAGCTTTCTCAGCAGAAATATTGCTCGGTGTCCGCGATGCTCAAGGCATCGGTGCCAATTACCACATCATATCGAATCGTTGAAGAAAAACAAGAAGACCGGCCATAAACTGATTTCGAATTGAAGATGCGGTAGACCTGACGGTCTGGAGTTTACCTACGGAGGCTGTGGCGGTAATAAAAAATAAAAAAAGGAAATATTTGAGAGTGTTACATGTCTTTGACTAAGTGCTTTTTGCTTTATTGATCTGATGCTCGATGGCCAGGAACGCGTTTCTCATCGCCTGCATAGGACCATACCCTTCCTGGGTTGCATAAAAGACACCTGGTTTGCCAGACAGCTTCATTTCGCAGACAACTCTGAACAGCCCCTGTTTGGTTTCCTTGTGCTGCTCAAGGGAGACATGCAGATAACCGACCACAAGGAATTTTTCATAGTTTTTAAGGAATTCTTCCCTCAAGAACTCGACGGTTTGCTCTTTATCGAAACCTTCGACTTTACTGTTACGGTGATGGAACTGAATCGCGATGGTCTCTTCAACTTCAGACCCTGCGTACGTGGCGAGGAATTCCTTATGTGTAACGATACCGTGCAGATGATTTTCTTTGCCGATGAGGATTCCAGGAAGTTCCGATTTGTGCATCTTGCTGTGAGCATCCCGGATAGGGGTTTCCGGTGAGACGAGCAGTGGATGTTCATCCATGATGGTTTTTGCAGGCATATCGAGTTTTTGTCTTTTTTCTGATTCGAAGTTGTCACTTCCTTCAACATTCATGTGTGCATGCAGGACGTTGTTAATGATGGTGTTAATCGTGATCGCACCGACAACAGTCGTATGATCGACAACTGCGAGATAGGAGATATTTTCTTGTCGAAACAGATGAAGGACTTTTCCTATGGTCTCATTAGGACTGATGGAAAAGGGTTTTGTGCGCATGATGGTTTTCACGGGTTGAGACCCACTGGTTTGTTCTGTGAGTTTTTTAACGACGTCATCTGCGGTAACAATACCAAGAACGGTGTCGTTGTGAAGGACAGGAAGCGTGTAGACGTTGTTTTCCACCATGACCCGGGCGATTTCTTCGATTGGGGTTGTCGGGGCTAGTTTTGGGGTGTGCGATAGCATCGTATGCAGTTTTGTATTGAGGGTCACGGTTGGTGCCATCAGTGTCCGTTTCAAGAGCATTCCATGGTATTTGCCATGGTCTGTGATGACGATGGCATCGGTATTGTTGAATAGATTTATGGTTTGGGAGAAGTTGTCGTTTGCGTCTCTTTTTACAACCTCTGTTTTAAGGATGTCTTGTGCTGAGACCATATTAATCACTTCTTTTTGGGATAGGGAGACAAGTTATAAATGTTTGTTACTGTGGGGTTACAAAAAAAAATAGTGAACAAACATCTTCTATCGTCTATGATGTGCTGCCAACGCACTGGTTTTTCTTTTATTTGTCTGTGTCAAATTTTTTTGTCCAGATCATTAATTTCGCTGTTTTTTCTTCCATAAAGGCTGATAAAAACGAAAATGATATAAACAAGAATTAACAATTGTTAAGTAAGGACGTAAAATAAAAGAGAGGGTGGTTTTTTTCCATTTATTCCTCCTTGCCTCACCAGCTAGTAACCTTTCCCTATTTTACGTCCACTCCTTCCATACTCAACGATTAACATCTATTACGTTCCAACGAATCCTGGTCGTCCCTGGCTGCTGAACCCATGCTGCGGCTCAAAAGGGTTGAACGCAGGATCGCCATACAACACACGAACATAAAAGGTCGGTGGCTCAACATCGATACGTTTTTCTCCACGCAACGCTTCGCCGATGCTCCAGTCATCGACAATCAGATGATTCTCCAGGACCGTCAGACCAGATTCTTGACCGGTCTCCCTAGTGGCTCCGATAAAGGCGTTACAGCCTGCATGAAGCATGGCAAGTCCGATGTTCATCTGCGGGGGAAGACCATCGGTGCGCCCCATCAGACACGCGGAGGTCAAAAAGATACTCGGTTTATCATATATCCAGTTCTTCGCATGCGCGACATCCACAGCTTTGGAATAGATATCAAACCCGTAGAGCGACGCAGGGAACCAAAACCAGTCCCCATGACCAAGATATTCNATATAGTTCGCACCTGTATAGACATGCAGGCGCTCCGCAATCTGCCGACTGTTACGAGAGTCCCCATAAACTTTTGTGGTAAACCCGTAATCTCTGATTTCCTTGGAATAGGGGATCTGATGGAAAAGTCCACCAGTCTCACTAAATCCCTCTCCGAACACGAAGCTGAATCGATGATGCCAATCGTCTTGATTTTCTGGTTGACCACATATCTTTTCATAAAAGAACGTCCGTGCGATCAAAACACTACTATCCTGTACATCCCAGCCAAGAACACGTCCCACTGATAAATTCTCATTAAGCGAATAGGGATTGTCCGATGGCAACCCCCGATCAGGGATATCTAGTTGTGACGGACCATAGTAATACATCGGAATCATGGTCGTATCTGCCAAAATAGCAAGCCACGCTGGTCCGCTAAGATAGCTGCTGAGAAGATCATGAGCATCGAGGGTTTCCAACGTTTTCCTAAGCTGCAGCACCGTTGTGTTGACCTTGGTGTTCGTAAAGAAATGAAGCGATTCATTATACCAGGGACCGGTCCCTGACCTTTGGGCAGCTGATGCATAGGTGCTATCAGTGAGCTCCCAGGAAGCATTCGCGATGAGCAGTCCGCCATGCGCTGCAGTAAGATACGGTGCGATGCTGGATAGACTGGGAATGAACGGGAGATGCGGGGTTTCCAACGTCGAGATGGTCGCAATAAGAGTGATACCAGCATCGACATGAGAGATCCCTCGCTCGATAAAGAATCCACCGCGTATCCCATGATACACCTTTATCTGAAGAGTATATGGTCCTGATGCGTTGCACGAAAGTGTTTCAAGATAGGTTGCTCCAATGCCATAGCCCATGCTATTGGCATAGCCGACGATATGTCCTTGCGGATCAGTCAGAGTCATGAAAATAAGGGGAACGACCTGGGTGAAACGAGCGAGCAGCGGCCTTTTATTTTGGAAAATTTCTCCGGAGATTTGCACTCGATTAATGCCCCCGGGGATATGTATACTATATTGTCGAGTGTCGTTTCCAAAAATATCGAGCTCTTTGCTCAGAATGATGATTTTACTGTTGGCGATGTGGTCATTCATTGTTATTTCCGTTGTGTTGATGACCGCGGGCGGGACGACATCAGAGGGGTTGGTCATGGTAAGATAGTTGATTGAGCCGAATTGTTCTTTGATGACATTGAGTGAGAGATTGGTAATCGACTCCTCATCAGCAAGGGAGGTGATCGTGACACCGGTGAGGTTCAGCGTGCCATTCCCAATAAGATACGCATCGGTGGTCTGAAGCTGTGTGCAGACCGTCTGAAGCTCCGCGTCGTTGTGATCATAGACGAGGATGGGGACATTAAGGTAACTTGCTAGCGGTGCTGCAAGCAGACTAAGCTGGTAAGCATCCATGGTACCATAAGGGATGATCAGAACGGTTGGTGCAGTGGTAAACACCTGTATAGCAAGGTCCGCGGCGACCGCGGGCGGGGATCCTAAAAACTCATTCGTATGAAACGACGTCTGCAGATGACTCCCGAGAACCAAAAGGGTGTGGTTGGCTGAGGGCAGATAGGTCTCAAGGAACCGTGTCTGCGCATCCGTAAGATTGCCTTCATGCTGGACCAACAGCGGAACAAGTCCTGTGGTGTTCGTCGCTTTGTCATACCAGCAGGCAATACTTGTACTGAGAAGACTGTAAAACGGGTCGCTCTCAGAGACGATCACCGCGTCTGCAAAAGAATTACGGATGGATTGATGAACAGAAAGTTCAGAAGGAGGAATAAAAACATCATCTTGTCCGACCCCTTGCACCTGCAGGGTTGAAATCAGGAGAAGAAGACCCAGGAGGACCGTTGTATATACTTTCATCATCTATATTTATAAACAAAAGGATATTAATAATCTTTGTATTGACAGAAAACGCATTATCCTCTTGGCTCCGTCCCGATGACTGATTCCTGCTGTCATGCATCATTTCTTGGCTTTATTTTACAGAGCGGATGATTTTGTTTAAAAAAAAGAGGAAAAAGAGGCGAAAGGAAAATACACCATTTATTTCTTCTCCATTACCTGTACCTGAAGGATTTTTCCGCTGATATGAAGGCCATCGGCCGATCCCGTGTAGATTCCGTTAAACATGAGAATCCTGAGCTGCGGGACTGTCGATCCCTGATGTTGCCACAGGACATCACCGTTTTGCTCAGAATAGATGGTCACAGTGGCAGATTCGTTAAATCTGATAAACCAATAGAATATCTTAGCTCGGTCATCATCAAAAGGACGCGTATAATGGATTTTCCACATACTTATCCCTATAATCGACGGGAAATCTCTATCGGTGAGCTGGCCGTCTGCAACCAGATAACAATTATTGAATTGTTTTAATTCGTTTGGCATTGGCTAAGCGGCGGCAATTGCCGACATGATTGTCCCAAGCAACAGCATACAAAAAAATATTCCTATTATTTTCCTTGGCATAGATATCCTCCATATGATGTAAGATTTCTTGGCCATATAAAAAATTTCGGAGATGTTTTGTACGAAAAAACAAAATAATAGGAAAAAATTTGATTTTAGCCAAAAAGACGGAAATGTGCATTTATCCAGCAGAAAATGAAAAATGACGATAAAAGGGCAACATCCTCTGACACTAGCAACCTTCGCTGAAAGGAGAAAGAAAAGAAATTGAATGGTCTTCATCCAAACAATAAGGGAAAATAATATATAGGTTCATTAGGTATTAAATCTCATCTGATCACCTATTGATAGTTATGAAAGGGGGCTTTGTATCAATAAGAAAAAAAGCAATACCATTCTACTAATCATTAGTGTTTTTTGTCTAACAATGGGAACGGTATGCGTCCGTTCTTCTTCTCTCCAAAAGACCCAACACTCTCCGATGATTTTTGATAACACCTCTGAAGTGTTTATCAACGTGAACACCTCAGGGGTCGCCTATGGGCATGAGCTGCTCTGGAAAGCAAACACGACAGGCACCAACTATGAGGAATCCGCTGTGACCTACGCTGGCGGCATCGCGTACATCGGCTCCTGCGCAACCCACGGAGCTGGTCATGATAAGATCTTTGCAGTCAACACGACCAGCGGGGAAATCATCTGGAGCAAGTTCACAGGACCAGGATATGTCGGCCCGATCATCGATGGCGACGTCGTGTACATTGGGAGCTGCACTCACGGTTATGATCCCGGGAATGAATATATGTATGCATTCGACAGGTTCACAGGAGAACAACTGTGGAAAACACCTATATATGGAGGTATCGCCGAGTCAATACAATATGATNGTCAGAAAATATATTTCTGTTCTGGTTTTTATGAGACAAAAATGTATGCCTTAAATAAGGTAGATGGCAGTATCAACTGGATATATCCGACAGGGTTTGAAGTCTGTCCGAACAAACCAATGTTGAAGGACAACTCAGTCTTTGGCGCATTCTGGGACAACTATAACGTTGGAAAAATGTACAGAATAAATGCAACCACGGGCCATGAACTATGGAATGTCTCTTTATCTGCTGGCCCCTGGGACAATTCCATTACCGCAGACGGTCAGGGACGTATTTTTTTAGCCATCTATTATGACAACACGATGAACGCGTATAACGAAAACGATGGACATCTGCTCTGGACGTATCATCTTCATGGTGGACCGTTGTCCTTTAACGCGTATCACAATGAACGGGTGTTCATTTCAGATACCCAAGGATATGTGTATGCACTGACAGCAAGCACCGGTCAGCTTCTCTGGGAAACTAAAGTTGGAAGCATCTGCGACATCAGTTCACCAACACTCAGTGGCGGGCTTCTTTTCATCGGCACACGGGATGGCCCGAACGGTGCGTTTTATGCACTGAACGAAAGCACCGGATTGATTCTCTGGCAGTACCCCATTGGTGCGAGCGTCACCGCACCTCCCTCGATAGTCAATGGAATGATGTTCTGTGGGTCAGATGGCTGGAACATGTATGCGTTTGATGTCGGATCAGGGGGTGGCGACTGGCTGCTCCATCGGTACGATTCTTGGAACACCGCGTATTCACCTGTTGGTCTCACCCACTGGGAATACGTCCAAACCGCATGCACCTCAAGACAGGGTACCATCAGTTGTGTGATCACCAATACCTACGATCACCTCGTATCCGCGATCACCTTGCATCTGCCATTTCCTGCGTACTGGTACACGGAAACAGGAGAGCCACTCAAAGAAAACTCAGATAACTATACGCTAGATTCCCTGTCAAGCGGAGGAGATCAAACCCTCTTGATTTCGCAAGAGCCGATATTCCAGGTGACGATCATCAGACCGGAGAATGGCATCTATGTTAGAAACGCGAAAATACTACCTTTTTTTACCTCTCTTGTGTTCGGTGCAATCGACATCGAAGCAACGATACAGCAGGTCAACACCTCTCAAGTGGACCGCTTTGAGTTCTACATCGATAACGAACTGAAAGCAANAGATACGGAACCACCGTATAGCTGGCAGTGGAACATACGGTCCTTCGGTGCTCACCTGGTGAAGGTCGTTGGCTATTCCCATGAGGACTCTGCTGCTGATGAACTAAAGGCATGGAAGATCCTGTGATTCCAGAAGAACACCAATAGCGTAACTGGAAAGATTTTTCATCATATCAAAGAGCGATACTTGTTCAGTTCACCAGATAAAATAATGCCATTCCTGATGATTTTTCCATGCGAAGAAAGATTGGAAAAATTTATTAGCCCAATTCACGATGATTTTTATTGTGCGAGAATTAGATTCCAAGGATCATAAAATCTTATATCATTTGTTTTTGAACTCAAGACAGTCGCTTTCATCCGTGGCAAAAAAAGTCGGTCTTCAAAAAAGCGTCGTCGAATATCGTATCAAACGCCTGCAGACCAAAGGAATCATTAAAAATTTTAATGCGATGATCGATGTTTTCAAACTCGGATTTTCAGTCTATCGACTCTACATCGTCTTGCAGTATTCATCGCCAGATAAAGAAAAGGAAATCATTGACCATTTTGTCAACCATACAAACACCTGGAGCATTGCATCAACCAAGGGACGGTACGACCTCATTGTCACCATCCTTGTGAAATCTCCGAATCATTTCTATGCATTCTACGAAGAGACTCTACGTAACTATCGCTATTACTTCAAAGAAATATTTTTTTCTCAGCTCTACGAATCATTTGGATACAAACATTCGCTTCTTCTCAACGAACTTGCCGCATCTCATGAACGAGCCTATGAGTATCGAGACAATGGAAAAACCGTTGACATTGATCATGTGGACTATAAAATATTAAATCTCCTTGCAAAAAATACGCGTATCAATAGTGTTGAGATCGCCAGCCAAATTAATGTGTCGACCGTGACCATTCACTCCAGGATCAACAAATTAATAAAATCAGGGGTCATCCAGCGATATTCGATTACCATGGATATCAACAAACTTGGTCTGCGGGAATTCATCGTCAATTTATCACTACGCGATTATAACAAGAAAAATCAAATCATCACCTACTTGAGCGACAATCCTTTCCTCTGGGAAATCCATAAAGCAATCGGTGGGTATGATTTAGAAATCACGCTGTATGCGACGAATTTTGAACATTTCTACCGTGTGATGGAAGACCTGCGAAAAAAATTCCCTGATGACATCGCAAATTACGACTACCTCTACGTTACCGAGGTGTTCAAATCCAACATACTCCCTGAAAAAGAATGACCGTCCTGATATACATTCATCTCAAGATTTAAAACGACACTAGAGAAAAGTTCTCGCTTATTTTTTCTTTGCTCTTTTTAACACGTTGTCAATGCGAGTTTTTAACTCTTTTATTTCAATGGGTTTTTTAACATAATCTTCTGCGATAAGCAGTCCAGCATGTTCAGCAAATTCATCGGTTCGAGCGGTGAGAAAAATGATAGGAATGTCCTTCCACAAGGGATTTGCTCGTAACCGGTCAAATACTTCCCAGCCGTTCATCTTCGGCATCATAATATCTAGAAGGATCAGATGAGGATTCTCTTTATTCTGTAATAATTCAAAACATTTTTCGCCACTTTCAGCAGGGACGATAGTGTATTCCTTTCCGAACAAACTCTCAAAAGAGGTTTTAATGAAATAGATCTGATCTTTTTCATCGTCTACCAGCATGATTTTTTTCATGATTAGCTCTGCCTCTATTGATATATCAAAGAAGTCTTTAATATTTATTTCTACAGAAGAACCTGAAAGACCACTTCCTCTTCTGATACTGAAAACTCCAGTCTTTTTTCCTTCTGTTCTAAGATCGGGACTCTGCTGGTAAGGCAAAGAATACGGTAGTGCCCTTTCCAGGACCAGGGCTCTCTACCCAGATTCTCCCCCCTTGCTTTTCAACAATTCTCTTACAAATCGACATACCCAGCCCTGTGTTCTGAATATCGTGACGTGCAGAGTCTGCTTTATAGAACTCATCAAAGATACGTTCGATTTGCTCTTTGGTCATACCGATGCCGTTATCTGCTATAGAGATGGTGACAAAATCATCTGTTTGTTCTGCATCGATGGTGATCCTGCAGTCATTTTGACAGTATTTTGTTGAATTTTCAAAGATGTTTGTCAGCAGCTCTTCGAGTCGCAAACGGTCTGCTTTTATAGATAACTTTTGGGTGATTTTGTTTGAAATTTTAACGTTATTTTCATCAAACAGGATTTTTTTATTTTCGATGATGTGACTGACTTCTTTGAATAAGTCCAGCTTTTCAATGGAAAATTTTGTGTTCGGTGAGTTTAACATCGCAAGCTCGAGAGTTTTTACCACGAGATTTTTCATGTAATCAGCATTTCGGTGAAGGACGGTGAGCATCTCCTTTTTACTCACATCAGTTTCTTTTTCTTCGAGGAGAGGGATGAGATTGATCAATGGTCCTAAGGGATTTTTCAGATCATGTCCCAGTTGATTGATAAACTCGTCTTTCTGCTTGAGTAATTTTTCTACTTCCGCTGTCCGCTCTGTTACTCTTTTCTCAAGATCCTTATTTAAGATGTTGAGCTGCTCTCGTGCCACCGTTAAATCAGAATTGATCTGTTCCAGACGCTTTGTTTTTTCCTCCAGTTCCCTTGTCCGCTCTGTCACGAGTTTTTCCAGATTCTTGCTATATTCCTCCAGATGGTCTCTGGAGACTTTCAGATCAGCACTCATAGCATTAAACGCAGTTGCTAGCTCACCGATTTCATCTTTTGATTTGACTTTTACCTCATAGCCCAGTGTTCCTTTCCCCATGCTGCGAACGCCTTTTGTCAACTCGCTGATAGGGGATGAAACAAAGTAATTAAAAAGGAAGAAAATCAGCAGAAAAGAAACGACNATAAAGATACCAGAGTACATGGATATGGTGACGATCATCTCCTGGGTCATTACATCTAAACTTGAAAGCGAGAAAATATATCGGACAGAATATCCGTGGCTTCCCCATTGTTCGAAATAGGGTTCCATCATATCGATACGTCTTGTTTTTTCATTGAGAAAAACCGAGGATACCGGATCACCTGCCCGTTGTATCAATGTCGCGTTTTCAAGGGATCTTTCCCCAAGCGCTGCTTCGTCATATTTTCCATTCAGAATCTCAGTAGAATCAAAGAGGATCTTTCCATTCACATCGACGATTTGAATTTCAACGAGGTTATCGTTCAGCTTCATCAAATTATCCATTACTTCAGTGAACTTGTAAAAACCTGACCCATAATACAAATCATAATTTTCAATGACATAGACAACAGACAAGCTTGAGAAAGATTCAGCATTGTTGATGATAGAGTCCTTTGCTGCTTTGGATTCCCGTTCAATGATGACCAATGAGCTTGTTAAAAAAACTGCGAGTAGAATGCCGATAAGAGGCAAAATGATCTTCAATTTTACGCTGTGGAATTTCTTCATTCCTGGTTGCACCAATAGTCAGGGTATCGCATCTCTTTTATTTAACACTGATTTCTTCCACAAGCGTACTGAGATCTGATCGTGGGCTCCAAACAATATAGTCGACGACACCAATATTACACACATTATTGTAAAGCGGGATGCAGGCGACATCATCCATTGCTACCTTGAATCCTTCCCACATAAGGCTCATACGTGTTTTTTGATTCATCGTATGGGTGATTTCCTGAGTGACGTTATCGACAGTTCGATTTGAATAATATCCTAAATTATATGATCCGATGCCGAGGGGATCGTTCTCCGATCGCAACAGGTAATCAAATATCTCGCCACCATCTCCTGTCGCTGGTATCCAACCAATAAAGTAAATAGAACAATTCCTCGAATATAACTTCGCATAATATTCCTCTGCGGTAATGAGATTGAGGTGGATCGATAGTATCTGTGAAAGTTGTCGCACTATTTCTTCGGAAATTTCAATTTGTGTTGGATATTCTTTTGGACAATCTAATGTGAGATTAAACCCGTTTNCATACCCAGCCTCCCTGAGAAGGTGCCGGGAGAGATTCAAATCATATGGCAATCGTTTTATCTCAGGGTTATAACCAAAAATTAAAGGCGATAGCAACTGAGACGCTGGTTCAGCCAAAGAAAAGAAAATTTTTTTAATTAAACTGTCAACATCAATCGCATGATACATCGCTTTACGCACTCGCACATCAGATAAAGGATTTTTCGCCCCAGGGAAACCATTACTATTATTTTCCCTGACATCAAAACCAAGATACCATACTGTTGGATTGGAGACCTTTTTTACCGCGAGCCCCGAACTATTTGATATCTCGTCAACATACATCGGAGGTATGCTCTCCAATATGTCGATCTCTCTTGTGATAAGTGCGTTTTTTCGCTCTTCGGTATCTTTAATCACCTTAAAAATGACTTTTTTTATGACCGGATGACCCATCGAATAGCCATCAAATCTTACCAAGGTAATGTGATCACTTGGAACATACTCATCAAGTTTATACGCACCGGTTCCGATTGGCCATTTTTCCGTAGTTTCCTGCTGATACTTCTGAGAAGCAATAGGAATACCGGTCAATTTGTTCAAAAGAATAGGAACCGGTTCATATGTTTCAATATCCACGGTATAGTTATTTATTATATGGACTTCCTTAATTTCTGTGAGTAAATCTCGCAGCACGTGACTTTTGTTGTCCTTGATAGAATCAATCGTATATTTTACATCATTGGCAGTGAAATCATATCCGTTGTGGAATTTCACATCATCTCTGAGGAAAAACCGCCAGGTGCAGTTATCCGGGTTATTCCATGATTTCGCAAGTTTGGGGAACAGTTTAAAACTATTGTCGAACTCTACCAAGGGATTAAAGATATTAAAATTGAGTCCCATCGTACCAACGTCGTAACTAGTGATCCAGGGGAAAAATCCGAAAGGATCGTCCGCAATTCCAATAACGAGCAGATCACTTTTTTTCTGATTGCCTTCACCTGCTTGGTTAATGCACCCTGAAAATCCCACGCTGAGAAGAATGATCCCTACCATCAATGCGATTATTTTTTTCATGTTCTCCTTTTAGACTCGATAGCATTATTTGCAGAGATAGATCTTTGATTTCTCAATAAGATTATCTCGATACATCTATTACTGCTAGAGAGGATTTAAAATGTATCTTTAAATTTTTTGTACAAACAAGCATAATTTACATCATAAAATAATTTTTTATCCAATTCGCCTATCTCTTAAAATTCACCAGAAGAAAAGGATTCCCGATGAGAGTGTTTCCCGCGCATTCTGTATGAGGGTCTCTATCAGGATACCGCTGTTGGACGAACGATGCGGTCTCCACATAGGATTCCATAGAAAACCAGGCAGTCCCAAGATATGCACCGTGATCTCTCATTGCTTCATATATCATATATTTATATTCGGTCCCGTAGCTCCACGACGTCCCGCTCGCCGCTTGACCAATGGATCTCCCAAACACGTAGGAAACCGCGATGTTGACATTAAAAGGCGTGGTTCCGGATGCTTGCCAGAAATCAGCGCTGTGACATCCATAGAGAAACGTCATGAGGGCTCCGTTGGAAAGACCTAGGACCTTTAATGATTGAAACCCTCCAAAGTCCCATGCTTGATAGGATGAGGCTGCGTGCTGCCATGTGTCAAAGATTTCGTATCTGTCGTTTCGGAGCTGTTGCCAAATCTCATCGGCAATCGTGATATCAGCTCCCTCGCCATCGGTGATGACATTGGCCGCACCATAAAGGTCTTGTAACACGGGAACGACACCGACAGGCCCGTAGAAATTATTATCATAATCCTCATGACAGGCAACAAACGCCTTCTTAGTGGTGACCATCTCATCCGTATAGTACTGATGAGTTTTTTCTAAAAATCTGTTCATGAAAAACACTTGTCCAATCACCGGCGGCCTCATCCAACACACCCAGAGTTCTGGTCCTTCATTGGGACCAAAGGCATGGTAATCATAAAAACCATCAGCATCCCTGTCCTCAAAATCACCATCCATATCCTCGTAAAACACGCTTAACACACCACTGTTGTTGCCCACTTCTTGTTTCCACAGCGCGTAAGGTATCTGACCTACTATTAATGTTCCGACCGTACCGTTCAGTTCATATTCTTTCTGTAAGACTCCTCGAAGCTCCGCAGGTGTGATGGGTTTTCTGCTCCGAAGACCATCAACCTTCAGTAGGGTAAATTCCACAGAAAAACGCTCCTCTACCTCGTTAAGATATCGGGTAAACCTCTCTTTTATCCATGGATAGAGCTGCGCATCGATGACGACGACGATATGGTCTGTTGCCTGGTTCAAAAAGATGGGATCGTCATTGAGCTTACTAAAAGGACGAACAACTCCATAGATATCAGAGTAGCCATGCGGGGTGAAGTCCGCATCTTTTATTTTGAATGAAACAGCAACGGCGGGAGAAAAGATGGTTGACAAGGGGGTAAAGAAGAAGATTACGGCTCCAAGAAGTATTACCATAATCCGGCGTGCAAGGGCAGTTTGCATAGATATCAATACACCACGACATTATATAAAACTTATTCAGATAAAAAGACAACATCCTTAGGAGTAACAATGATATAATTTATTTATCGATTGCAGAATCCTCTGATATTGATGTGCTCAGGATTTGATATATTCCTCTTCGAATGAGGATGAGGCATGACCGGGATTTACTGTCTCAAGAAGTGCTGCAGTATGCTGAATAAAAACGGGAATCGCTCTAAAAATTTCATGAGGATAGGAAATGATGATGGCTTGGGCATGCTCACCTGAAGGGTGCCCCAATCGCTTTCTGCAAAATAGACGTCTCTGGCTTTGACCTTGATGATGTAATTTCCTTTTTTTGCAAACGTATGATTCAGGGTAACGTTCTCATTCGAAGGGAACGGACCTACCCAGCTGCTGTTCGTATTATCACCCCAATCAACATAGTAAAAGATCGGGTCAGCCTCAGGGTCTGCTGTCGCAACCGTATAGGAATATGACACTCCTGGTTTTCCTTTCGTCTCACCTTGAATGGAAGGAGTGGCCGGCGGTGTATCCTGAATGGTCGTTAATGTCTGCACGCGATATCCGGAAAGACCACCGCTGGTGCATGTTACAATAACACCTCCGGAACCGGTTTCTCTGCCNGAGGCAGTATCATCAGTCATGGTCGGTGCAACAATTGTTTTCGAATAAAACCCACCAGAGTTCGTTGTCGTACTCCAGCTATCACCGGTGGAAGGAATCGTAAGAGAAATAACNCCGCCTGAAACAGGATCCCCTGAACTGGTGGAAATCGCCTGACCAGAAATAACAATGGTGGCGCCAGGCGCAACCATCGCTGGTNCGATATCCNCTGAAACTGTTATTGGCTGTGCGGCATGGGAAAATGATTGAAGGGCGATATTTATCTGAAGAGTCATGTTCTCAGAGTTCTGATCGATGACGGATTTCACCATGTTGCCGACGTCAGTCGAATACCAGCTCGGGGTAGTCGAGCGACCAATTTTATAACAATCAAAGGTGCCTGCTGGGACACTGATCTGTTCCTTTTGAACACATTCGACGGTCTCATCCACCCATTGGCTCCCATTGAACGATTGATCGTACATTCCTTGGATGCTGAACGACCCGGAGACAGTGCTCATGCAGCCGATCTGCCATTGTTCCCCGACATTCAGGGGAAAATCATACAGCTCTAAGGGTGGTGCAGAACTGGTGATAAGATTCAGTTCATAGGGGAAAGGTATCCACACATAGACGATCTCTCCCTGTGAATTAAGCTCAGTTGCTACTTCTGCAAGGTCGGAAACACGGACATGCGATGTTCCGGTAATCTGACCAGTAAGGTCCCCTGAAAAACTATTCACGGTCAATGATCCACTGATGTCACCGGTGATGGCGACCGTATACATATCGTCTGTTATGCCGGTCACTTTTTGTTTGAAATTTTCTATGACCCCGGAAAATGACCCGTTAGGACTCGAAAAATAGAGAGGGTCAACCGTGTAAATCCACTCATCTCCTTGATACCAGGTCGGGATATCACCTTCACTTGCCCTCCCGGTACTGTTTACGAGAGACGAAACAGAGTTACAATCTTTAGAATTGCTACCCATTGATGGAGTGATACTCAAACAAATGAATAAAACGCAGATTCCACAGATCACGATGCTTGTTCTGAGATTCTTTTTTAACATGACTTGTTTCATATGCCTACCTTCCTTGATGTACTATAAAGACCATAGACATTTAAATGTTTTCAAAAAGATAAAATTTTCATATCTTTATTGAAAAACTATCATAAAAAAACCATTAATTATGCAAAATCACCGAGTCAACTGAGACGCCACATAAGGAGAAAATATCGTAAAATCTAAATGCCTCCCTTTTTTTCTGATGCGACAAAATAACTCTTTTTGGTCACCGTTTACTCCATATAAAGAATTAAATAGAGGATGCTGATTATTATTATATTGAGAGGGAAAAAATGAATAAAAAAATCGTATCTCTAAGTATTTTGACAGCTACACTTATCCTTTTGACAGGGCTTACCCCTGCTCTTGCCACCAATAAAAACAATCTCATCGCGATCAAAAACGATCTTGTTACCATCGAGGTGAATCATTATCTTGGAAGACAGCCAACACAAATACGCACCACCGTCACCGCAAGTGAGGCTGAAGAAATACGACAATATCTCATTGAACTGTATGACGCGCAGGAAAGGAACGACGACCAAGCTATTTCAAAATATGAATCACTGCTCAACGAAAAAGGAATTTTTGGCGAGAGTCACCAAAAGTTCTATTCAGATGACGAAGGGAGAAACCTTCTAGAAAAAATAAAACTACCAGGCTTCCTCAGTCAGGCTGGAGAAAATATCTCAAATCGCTTCTGCTATTTCAATGCCATCGGCGAAGGAATCATGCTCTGGTGGCTTGGACTGGCAATCTGGCAGGGGATCGTCAAAGCAGTAGAGAATGTATCAAATCCTCTTGGAGCGGTCATTTTACTCATCATATTATTACCGATTCTACTTCTCACGCTGCTCTTCACAGATTTGATTCCTTTTAGGATCTTTGCACCAACCGGTGCTATTTCGCTGAAAAATGGAACCATATCTGCTTTAGGGCTCAACGGTTTTCAACGAGTAAAGGTAGGTGCTGAACAGTACGGAGTAAACCTCAGTTGGTTCACCGGGCTTACCATCAACATCCCTGCCATGAACAATCACAACGCATTTCTCTTTGTCTCCGGAATCGCCCTGAAAGCAGAAGGACTACACATATAAAATCCTCTGACACGGCACTTTTGCAAAAACGAGGGATGCCTGTCCCTCATGATATCCTTTTTTTGTAGAATCAGAACCGGTTTGCATCGGTCATGACATTGATAAGAACCGGTTTCTTCAACCCTAACGTCTGCTTTACTGTTTTTTCTAGCTCTTCAGGTCTTGANACCGTGAGCCCTATCCCACCGCACGCCTCTGCATACCGTGCAAAATCAGGGTTGAGCAAATCAGTGCCGAAATTCTGATATCCTTCCATCTTTTGTTCTAATTGGATCATGGCAAGCTGTTTGTTATTTAACACCAGGACGACCATAGGTAAATCGTACTTCACCGCGGTCACAAAATCAGCCATCGCCATGGAAAAACCACCATCACCGGTGATGCAGACGACCGTTTTATCGGGATACGCCAATTTTGCGGCCAGCGCACCAGGGAACCCGAACCCCATGGTCCCAAGGTATCCTGACATGACGAAACGCTGGTGCTTCATTTTGAAATTCCGACCAAACCACCATCCGTTCTCCCCAACATCAATGGAAATAATCGCATCCTCGGGAAGCACCTCTGAAAGAATCTTCATGATAAACGGAGGCCGGAGAGGCGTTGCGGTTGGATCTGCCTCTTTCTGCAGTTGTTCAAACCATTTCTTTTTCATCAGTGCTATCTCCTGTAAAACAGATTCGTTCTGTTTCATCTGCACCGCATCGATGAGCTTTGGCAGCACAAGGGAACAATTCCCCCAGAGGGCGACTGCAAAAGGGATTTTACCGATTTTTAACGGATCGATTTCAACCTGGACCAATGCTTTATGGGTCGGCACATGCGTTTGTCTTGAAAAACCAACACCAAGAGTAATCAGTAAATCAGATTCCGCGACCGTCTTACGGGTAGAGGGAGATCCTACATTGCCAAGAATCCCCAAGAGCCAGATGTTGTCGTCAGGAAGGATACCTTTTGCGCGAAACGTCGTCACAATCGGTGCTTTTATCCGCTCCGCAAAACGAANCAGCAGCTCACTATTCCCAAACGCGCCCCAGCCGGCAAGGATCACTGGTTTTTTGGATTTATCAATCAATGTGGCAGCTTTTTTTAGTTCTGCGTCATCAGGAAGGATGTTGAAATTTGATGGACACGTCTCCAGTTCACAGCTCTCCGCATCTAGTATCGCTTTCTGAACATCGTTCGGAATGGAAATCTGCGCGACCCCCCGCTGGACAATCGCATGCCGTAACGCTTGGTCCAGGATCCTCAATGATTGTGTCTTATCATAGATAGTATTATTGTACACCGTGATAGGTCGGAAAAACGCATCCTGGTCGATCTCCTGAAAACTCCCATCACCGATGTATTGACCATTGACCTGGCCGTTGATCGAAAGCACGGATGCCCGATCCTCCTTTGCATCATACAAGCCGGTTGCCAGATTACTTGCACCTGGACCTGCGATCGTCAGACATGCCGCGATCTTTCCGGTGAGCTTATGATAGGCAGATGCTGCCATCGCTGCGTTTTCCTCATGACGAACAACGATGTATCGTATTTTTTGATTTTTCCGTAGCGCTTCGACAAGACCAAGGGATGAGGTTCCAGGGATGCCGAACACTAGAGTAATATCCCATTTTGACAGCTCATTAATTAGCACATCGGAAACAGTTGTCTGGGTTTTTTCCACCAAAACCACCCATTCCTACAACTGACCGTTGTTATCTAAACATTTCGTCTTCTTTTTTAAAAAATGATCGATTTCACATCAACGGCTACGCATGCTTAATGACTTCACGAAGGCAGGTGTCCTTTTCTTTAATTTCTTGAATCTTCTGGTCAATGAAACGGATACGCCGCAACGATCGGATAACAAGATACAAACCGAAAAAGATAAGAAAAAAACACAGCAGAAACAGAGGGACCGCAAAATAGAGCGACTCATTCAAATCATAATATCGCGATGTCGCCACAAGAATGGTAAATACGGAGGTCGGTACGGTGAAGAGCGCAATAGCAGTTCGAAGTACAGAAAGCGAGGTGCGTTTTTCTGCTAACAGCAGGCTGACAGAATTAAAAATTTCAGAAGATTCATCTTTTATTTCCATGACGATGAGGATTTCTCCTTTGATTGTTCTCAGCTATACATCGCTATCATCTTTATGACTCTAACGAAAAAAAAATGTGGCATCATAGCTTTTCACTGGCTCTTTATCCATGATGCGATATCTGAAATGACTTGCTCATCGACATGCCCTGCAATCAAATAATCAGCATTGCTTGATACACCAGTTCCGGCAATGAAGAAATGGTTCAATGACGGATAGGTTTTCAGGGTCACCGATGCGTTGCCAAAAAACGTTTCATTCCACCGAGCAAAATCCGTCATCGTGACTTGATAATCCCGTTTACCCTGTAGGATCAGCAGAGGGATGTGCAACGATCGTGCTACTACCACGGGATCATACGTCGCGAGATCCGCCCAATATGATTTTGGAGCGCCAAGGACAAATTGACCTTGGCTGATATTCAAGCTCTTCACTTTTTCCACAAGTTGCTCAAGTGATGCTATCTGTTGAGATTGATTAATGCCGCTGAGGTTCGCAAGATATCGCGTCTGCTCTAGCATCAGATCCTCAAGATGGCGGGTCGGCCCAGCTAAAATAACTAATCCTGCGATTCGGTCATCTTGACTTCTGATACGCGGGGCAAGCATTCCTCCCAGACTATGCCCAAGCACGAAGATCCTTGAATGATCCACAACGGATAATGCGTTCAATACATCCACCGCAGCGAGCGAATCTGTAATGGTTTCATCCTGCACCGTGAAATTTTTAATTGCTGCAAACTCATCGGGATATTGCTTCGTCCGCTTCTCATAACGCAAAACCACAATATCTTTTGAAGCAAGACCCCANGCGATATCCTTAAATGGTTTATTCGGACCGTAGGTTTCATCTCGGTCATTCGGCCCGGAGCCGTGAACAAGAACAACAGCGGGAAACGGACCAGCCCCTTTTGGAACTGACAAGGTCCCTGGCAGTTTCCATTGTCCTGATCCCAGGGATATATTACTCTCTGTAAACGCACTCAGATTAACATACGATGGAACCATATATTGAATCGCCTCAGGTGTAGGGACAACGGTCAATCCAATAATTCTCCGCTTATCATTAAAAATAACTTTGATATCAAGAACATTAGCCTTTGAAAAATTGCAGGTGACGTAGACAACAGTATATCCGGATTCATTCGTCAATCGAGACCGAACAATCCTTGTGATATTGCCATTAGGTGCGATAATTTGCTGCGCCCAGATATTTCCAAAATCTAATGCAGAAACTTGGGAAGTAATCGAGGTATTGAAAAAGCTATAGACGCCGGTATAGTTTTTCTCAATCAGAAGCGTGACAATATCATTGGCGAAATCATCTATCGTTTTCACCGCTGGTGGTTGTTGATCCTGTACACATCCGGACATTATCGCAGCTACAAGGACAATCGTTACGAGCGCCCCGACATTCAACGCAACTTTTTTCATATCAATCATCTTCCAAAGAAGTCACTAGGTCGGGTTGATAGCATTAGAGATTCAAAAAATTTTCTATGTTTTAAAAAAACTGTTTTATCCAGAAATTACTTCCTCCCAGAAAATAACAGATTGTCTCTTTTATCGAATGTAATGATAAAAAAAAAATTAATAAAAACAATCGATTGTTGTAAAAAAATATAGAAAAGGTTTAAGAAGGTGGAGGCTTTCAAGTTTACAGATAAAATCATTCTCGGGGGAGAATATGAAACTGACTGATGTCTTAGAAACGACGAAAAGGGAACCACATTGCGGATTGTGTAAAATAGATTTTCTTGGGACTGGTGTGTGCGCCGCTGGTAAAAAGCACGGGTTTGTCGCATACTGGCCCGAGGGGCGAATGGAACTTGCTAGAGCACTGGCAGAAAACGAAGTCGAACCCTCAGAAGCACTTATTGACATTGTGAATTCTTGTAATATGTGCGGGATTTGTGACAGGCAATGCTATTTTATTACACAACGTCGGCCTACGAAAGCCCAACAAGCATTGAAGGACTATGTACAGACATTAAAACCAAATATGATCAAACATACCCCGGAGGACGAGATTGTAAAAGACCTCCGCTCAATCGTCGGAAAAGACTGGGCGACCAATGATCCGATTATCATCGCTTCGTATCTGCGATCGATCATCAAGCAAAAATCCTCGGGTCAGTACTATGTTGTCATGCCTAATACAACAGAAGAAATAGTGGAAATTATAAAACTAGCCAATAAACATAAAATCCCGTACCTCCCACGAGGGAACGGAACATTCTTTGGTGTGGTGCTTCAGACCCTCCTTGCTGAACCTAGCTCGATAGAACAAGGGATCGTCATTGATCTATGGAGAATGAAAGATATTGACGTCGATCCCGAGTCGATTACTGCGACCATCGGACCTGGGGTCACCTCATTTGAGCTGCAAAAAGCAGCAAAAACGCACAAGCTGCGTGCCAATGTCGCTGAGGCTGAATCATGCGTCTGTGCGAACGCCCAGAACCTCGGCATTATCACCACTTGGAGCAATACCTACGGATGGGGGACCGATAACTTCATCGACGCGGAATTCATCGACTCAACAGGGGCGATACAGCATCTGAGCGATAAGGACATTCCAAACCCGTACGCATCAGAACAAGGTCTGATGAGCCTGTCGCTCATACCCTCAGTGATCATCACGAAACTGACCTTAAAGCTCCATCGCATCATCGAAGATGAAGAACCTGTTTTCATTCCCTTTACGAATCTCCCCGATGCCCTTGATTTGGCGTATAATCTTGCCAGAAGAAACATCGGTATTTCTCTTGCGGTCCTTTCACGGAAATACCTCACCGAGTTTATTTCTCCGACACATGAAATCGCTGAAGATTTTAACTACATTGCAGAAAAATATCTGAAACTCAACTATGTTGTCGATGTTATCTGCGACAAATATGGCAAGAAGATCATCGAAGAGATGGCCGAGATCACCTTTGGTCAAACGATGCTAAAAAGTTTGATCCTTGGCTCATCGAAACTTGCGTCTATGAAGGACAGCAGCATTCTGAAAATGATAGCAGAAGAAGAAGATCCTCTAAAGGCAGTCTTCGCTGGCCCGATGCTGAAGCATTTCGAGAAAGGTCTTGCCGCCTCCCCTCGTGAGCTAGTGAAGGACTTTGATGAAGACCTTCGGGATTTCTTTGAAAAGCTGTATTCGAAACCTGAACTCACTGATTCTATCTGGCTTCATTCCTTCCGCATTCTCCCCTGCCGCATGGAACGGAAACACATGTGGATGTACCGCGGAGGATACATGCCAGGTGATAAGAAAACTATTCTGAAAGTAGTGGATGCTTTGGAGAAACCAGCGCAGCAGTATCATATCGATGGAGCCTTCGGGTTCCTCAGCTACCTTGAACGGGGAAAGCTAGCGCATCTGGAATATGATTACTACTACGATCATACAGACCCTGATGCCCGTAAACGCGTCAATAAAGCGATCGTGGAGTCCTGGAGACAACAATTCGCAATCCCAGGAGTCACCCCGCTTGAGTTTATCTGCAGCAAGGGGCTCCATAGAAAGGAGCATATCATCTATCCGCTCCCCGCGGGACTGTCAGAAGAAGAACTCGGTCATTTTGAAGAACTCATAGAAACACTCTTCGGAGGTGAAGACACATGGTAAAATATCTTTCAACAGAATGGGCTGAACAAGCCAAGAAAAAAATCTTAACTGAACTTGATAAGGCAAAGGATCTGAAGAACATGAACGCGTCGTTGTTAAATGTCGTTCAAAACGTTCCCCCTGATAACAAAACCGTGTATTTCTACTTTAAATTCGTCGATGGGAACCTTGAAGAGCTGATCACCGGTTCTGATGAATCGATAAAGCAGAAAAACGCTGAGTTTACCATCACCGGGGACTATACGACATTCGTTAAGATAAGCGACGGAACAACGAGCTCTGCCATGGCGCTATTAAAGGGCCGAGTGAAGCTCGCTGGAAACAAAATGAAGGCGCTCACCATCACCAAACCAATCGATACCTTTAACGCCTGTATCAAAAAGATTGAAACTGAATATTAGGATTTTACATTGTGAGAAAATGACTCCAGCGCTCGGAAACCGAAATTTCATGGAAAAATTAGAAAAATTTATACCACCAAGGGCGGAATGGACACCGGTCGATACCGCGCTGCACGCCCCAGAGACGTTCTTTGTTGATTACGCAAATGCCCAAGAGTACCTGTTTCCCGCGATCCGACATACCTTCAAGCATCATTATGAAAACAACTTCCTGTACCATCGTGTCTGCGAGGTAAACGGCGTCACCCCTGAGACGATTGCGTCAAAGAAGGATCTGAAGAAGATACCGTTGCTCCCTGATGCTTTCTTTAAGGATTATCCTGATGGAAAAGGATTTTTGAACTGGTTGAAAACAATTTTTACGGGTTCGCTTCCAAGGCCGGTTTTTAAAACCGATAATCCGTCCCATGATGAGATCATCGAGGAGTTCAACAAAAAAGGCACCAGCATCATGTTTACGAGCGGCACCAGTGGCCGTTTCAGCTTCATCCCTCGGGATACCCGTTCCTGGAACCGTGTCAAATACAGCGCGATGAAATCAGTCATTGAGCTGATGGATTACAACCCAAACGACCAGATCATCCTCCTCATCCCCGATCCCAGGCAGACGAACCTGACAATCGCCAGTCTCTTTGGTATCGCCTATGACCTGTATAACCCGGCAAATGTCCATGTTGCATTGGACATGAAGATTACAACGCAATTTCTCAGGATGCAACGGGATGAAACCATTGGTATTTCAGAGAAAATAAAAGCAAAGGCGCTCTCGACGATCAGTCCGCTGGTGCAACGGAACTCTGACCTTCGAATCATTCATTTACTTGAACATATCCAACAATCCGGTAAACGGGTGAATATCGCTGGCCCACCATTCTGGCTTGATCGCATCATGGATAGGATGAAAAAAGAAGGAAAATCTGTCAGCTTACCAGACAGTCAGATTCTCACTGGCGGTGGATGGAAGGCAGACGAGAGCAAACGCCTCCCGGAAGAGGCATTCAGGGAGAAAGTTCAGGAGACGTTAGGTATTCCTCATGAACGGTACCATGACGTCTACGCGATGTCCGAGTGCAGCTCTGTGTTTCTCAGCTGTGAAGGGCATTACAAACATATCCCTCCCCCGATAGTTCCGTTGGTCCTTGATGAGGATCTAAACCAGCTTGGCTATGACCAGGTCGGTCGTTTTGCCTTCATTGATCCCCTACCGGACAGCTACCCTGGCTTTATCATCACCGGTGACCGGGTGAAAATACTGGAGCGATGCCCGAAATGCAAACGAGAAGGCCCGGTGCTGGACATCGAAGTGACGCGCCTGCCTGGTTTTGAAGGACGCGGATGTGCGGCTGTCATGGCCGAGCTCATGAAACAGGATGGTGAAGACCATGGTGCGTTTCCCGTCGGATGAATGGATAACAATATTCAAAGAAAAACTCAATACCAATACAACCTACGCAGAAGTAGCCAAAGAATGGGAAGGAGACTTCCTTTTTGTAATAACACCTGATGAGCTGTTCAAAAAAGAAATCGTTTTTTATATTGACCTGTGGCATGGAAAATGCAGGGATGCTTATCTGGTGAAAGGAGAAAAAAAAGCGAAATTTATCTTCAAAGGACCATATTCGAACTGGAAGAAAGTCATTCAGAAAGAACTCGACCCCATCCGAGGATTAATCAGAGGGATGTTCACCATGGAGGGTGATTCTCGGGTTATCCTAGATCAGGCCAAAGCAGCCCAAGAGCTAGTGAACACGGCAAGCAACATCCCGGTTGTTTTTTAAAGGGCTGACCATGGGACGAACCGTCGACTGTTTTTTCTGGGACTCTTCTCTTCGTTTCGACCAGGAGCTGTCGTTCACCTCTGAGGATATCGGCGGCGGCATCACCCTGCGAAAACCGGTGTTCACCCGTGAGGCGTTAGAGAAAATTATCGACAGGATAAAAAAATCACGCCAGGAGTATCTCCGCACGCATGACATCCCTGCGGTTCTTGACGTCATCGACAAGGTGAACGTGCTGTGGACGGACTCTTCCTATCATGGCCGGAAAATCGCACGAGACGTGCTGCCTACCGTGACCGGGTTTTCCATTGAGATGATCGAATCCTGGGGTTTTGATTATTTTTTCGACATCATTAAAAAAGATAACCTGCCGCTCGCAGGAAAGCTAGTGCCGAATAACTTCCGGGAGTTTTCCACCTGCGGCGACGGCCTAGTGAAGGCCTACGGTAAACCACACATCACTCATTCAAACTACGAGCCAGTGGTTATCGGTCATATCTGCGCCGGCAACATCCTTGGCCTTGCTGCCTTTGAAATGGTGATGGATAAACTCGTCGATGCCGCAACATGGGTAAAGGTCCCTTCTGAAGAACCAGTGTTTGGTGCGTTGTACGCGAAATCGATTGAAGAAATCGACCCGCTTCTTGCGCATACCATCGCGGTCCTTCCCTTCAGCAGTGATGACAAAATGGTGCAGGACTATCTGTTCTCGCAGTCAGACCTTGTGCGTGCGACCGGAGGGGAACATGCACGTAAGAATCTGACGCAGCTTGCTGAGAAACACCATGTTCCACTGGCTGGTCACTGGCATAAGTTCAGTTTTATAACGATCGCACGCGAGTGTCTCGCTACTGCACAAGCCGCTCGGGAGATCGCAGAGCTAGCATCACTTGACGTGTCTGCGTGGGACCAGCAAGGCTGCTTTTCCCCGCAAGAGATCTACATTGAAACCGGTGGAGGTGTCTCACCAAAAGAGTTCGCAGGATTGCTTGCTGAGGAAATGGAGAGAACCACCCAGGCCCTCCCGAAGGGTACAAATTCAGGCAAAATACAGGTGCTCGACGGGTACTACCAATATTTCACGAAAGAGACCATGGGTGAGCCAGTGAAAATCTTTCCCTCAAAGACCAATCAATGGCTAGTGATCTACGATGAGAGCAACCCGAATTGTGAAACGTCTCCCCTGTTCCGGGTCATTCGGATAAAGCCGATTGCCGACATCATGGGTCTCCCAGCGCAGGTCAAATCACTTGGCTCGTTTTTGCAGACCGTCGGGGTCGCCATTCCAAAGCAGCGCCTTATTGCTTTTGCTGATGCGATGGGGCAGATCGGGGTGACCAACATTCGGACGATTAGTTCGATGACGCTGCAGAAGGCTTGGGAGCCATGGGATGGACGGTTCCCCCTGCAAGAGCTGTTTGAGCATGATGCGACCCACTGGGTCAGCATCGACACAAGGGACATTGATGCAGAGATAAAATCTGCTCTGCAGCGGAAACGATCGATTGTCGATGAGAGCCTTGCTTTGAAAGGAAAATAACGCAAGGGGCATCTGTCTTCTTTTTTTAATAAAAAAACGATTCCCTGCGTCTGCGGTTTACATCTCCCACATCAAGAGAGTTCTTGCTTTATTTACCACAATACTCTAATAGTTCCCGTCCATTGCTGGCAATACCGTCAGATAGTAACATTTATATTGTAGTATTCAGACAATACCTATCAAGATAAAAAGGAGCCTTTTTCTAAAAGGATTTATAAAAACATCAGAGGGATGAAAACCATGTCTTATGCATTTACCTTCGATCTAACTAAGCTTTCACAGCTCATATTCAAGGATATCGCAAAGATATCTGAGAAAGACAGACTCAATGAGAAACTCGCAAACATGGCAAGAAACCTTGTCGATAAATTCAACGTCGACAAACATACGGGACTGCCCATCAACGATTCCATCACCATCATCGAAGATCTCATCTCTGTCAACATGAAAAACAGCCTCCAGAAAGATCAATTCCTCCAAACAAAAAAAAGAGCACTTTTCCTGCCGCACTGCTGCAGAAAGTACATGGACTCCCGCTGCAGAGCGACCTTTGACACCGCTACCTCCTCCTATACCTGTAACCATTGTTCATCCGACTGCCTGGTCCATCAGTCAACCGTTCTTTCAGCGCAGCGGAACTATGACATCTACGTGCTGCCTGGTGCTTCCTGCGTCAGAAAAATATTTCAAAAACATCATTATGAAGGCATCGTCGGCGTCGCCTGCACCGATGAACTGAAACTCGCNTCCACCATCCTTGAACACCATAAAATCCCTGCCCAAGGAATCCCGTTGATTAAAAACGGCTGCTCAGAAACACGATTCAACATAGAAACCCTGGACCAAACACTCTCCTGCAACGAAAAAAATTCCTCAGACCAACGACTGATCATTGCAAAGCCCTCTCATCTACCCCAAGACGTCCCTATTTAACAGGGAGATACTGCTCAGGGTTTGACTCAAACGCTTTTTTACAACCTGGTGCACAGAAATAATAGGTCGTC
>JGI20214J51088_10000427_pt1 | contig 29642 bp, 27 predicted proteins | sample WetSurMetagenome_FD_51088 | JGI IMG/M metagenome (IMG submission 51088) | reverse complement strand
TTTTTCCCTGACTTCACATGGAAGAAATAAACTCGCTTTTGAATTTTAAGAATAGAAATCTGCAAAATTTCAAGGTTTGCAAAAAAACTATGTTAAAACTAGCTCTATTCTGTTTCCGTTGTCCCATGCCATCTTCTTTCTATGTAGAGAATCAGACTAAAAAGGCCCCTGCTAAGTATTACAAGTATAAGTAGGGTAAATTCTTCATACGATCTAACGGCGACGGTACGGATGATTTCTGCGCCGATAAAAAAGTTGAGGCTTAACGTTAAGTACCCCGATAAAGTACGAGTAGAAAACGATGGCTGGTACGGATCCCTGAGTTTTAGCTGAACAAAATGGACAGTTACTAATATGGCGCCGAAAGCTATCACCATACCTCCGAAAAGGTAGAGACCATCGGTAGCTATGGTAAGCACGACATAGATAGCATCGTAAATTGCCCCACCAGAAACATACGTATTTCCAGACAGCAAACCAATAAACCCAGGATAAATTAAATTCAAAATGATGCTCAAAAAAGCGGCCACAAAAATAATAATCATCAATGCTAACGCTAAAAAGCTGGTTCCATGGTTTTTGTCTATAGGCTGTTCGGCCATAAAATCTGGGCAACCTAAGTCTAATTTGTAACTTAGTTCTATTCCCTTAATAAATATAATCCAATGGCCACTTACTGCCTCGTTAGAGCATACATCAAGTCAGTTTTTGTAAGGACACCAACAACCTTCTTTGGGTCAGCCCTGTCGAAGATTACTACTCTCCCCATTGCGTTTTCGCTCATTCTCTTAAATGCATCCAAAGCAGTCTCATCAGGAAATGCACCTACCAAGTTTCGTCTAGCTATTTGACCTACCGATGTTTCGCTCCGTTTATCTTTGTCAACTTTTGAGGCTTCTTCTAAAGTTACCCACCCAACAAGATCGCCGTCTTTGTTTGCCAAAGGATAACCTATATGATGGCACCTAGCAATTAGACGTAAGAATTCATATACAGTCATAGTTTCTGGCACAGTTTCAACGTTCTTGGTCATAATGTCAGCTATCTTTATGGAGGCTAGAGCANTAGTTTCTCTAAGCAACACCGGAAGATGTCCCGTGCTTTCTTCAATTTCTTTAGCTTTTTTGAGACCCGACTTTCGTTTTTCCATCGCGGCAAGCATTACCCCTTCGATGACGTTTGGTTCTTCTTCGATAGCCCGCGTGGTGATAACGCGGTTTTCTACCGCTTTATTAAAGAAGTCTTCTGCGTCTTTTGTTCGGATAATTACCGTTGACCAATCCTTCAAAGGATAAGCGCTTCCAATGGATATGTCCGCGAGTTCTGAGGTGAAGTCGGTACATTTTCGGCAGCTTGGCAAAATTTCGTTTGAAACCTCAGACAATGGAATCCTAAGTTCGCTTTTGCTTGTTTGAATTACAAGTTCCGAAGTCAAGCGTAACTGCTTGATATCCGATAATTCAATATTATGCTTATTTTTTAGATATTTCAGCAAAGCGCCAAAAGATAGTGTACCAAAACAAAAGAGCCCAATAGTCATTTGTAAGTTGCCGCTAATTTTATGCTGCCATGCCCCCAGTTTTCGGAGAGCTAGTACGTGACAGGGTACGCCAACAAATCCAATATTTGTTTTTCCGTAACAGCTTACTGCGGTTCCGTATGCTGTGGCTATTGAGGAAGGAAAAAACTTGCTTCCTATTGCTGAAAGTACGTCATCTGGCACCGTTGCTACAGAAGGTTTAGGTTTTGCAGGGTTTTCAGGTTCGCCCTGAGAAACAATAGCACTATCAAAAATCTTGGTCTCTATGCCGAATTTCAGCAGAGAAGTAACTACACCTCCACCATGACTTAGTTCCCTTATTTTAGGATCAACCGCTTGAGCGAGAACTATTTTACGGTAGCATCCCAGTGCTTCATTTTTTATCGGAGCATCAGCCACAACACTTAAACTTCTTAGCAAGAGCGCTTCTGAATGAGGGCAAATTTCATAGCATATGGTGCATAAATCAATGTTTTTGGAGCAATCGCAGGTGTGCTTGACTTTTTCATCTTCAATATGCAAGGCACCAACTGGACAAGCGGCCTCACAAGCGCCGCAAAGAGTGCACAATCCGGCATTAATTATTCTTTTTTCCAAAATATTGTATGCTATGAGTGAGTCATTTTTTTCTCCCATAGTTAAACCCTATCCCTATAACAATGGCGCAAGGGTTATTAAAAATGTACATTAAAAACTGAGAAAAACAGTTAAAAAAAAGCGAAGGATCAAGAAAGCAGGTTAGACTCTGATTTCCCTGGTCAAACAAACTCTGGATTTGCTTTATACAATCCAATCGCGTTTGGCGTGCTATTTGATGACGCAAGAAGGCGATTGTTTAACGAAGTGCTTTTTTAAATTCTAATACTCTTAAGAGAAAGAAAACGATCCATCATTTATACAGGAAAAGTAAGTGTAAACATACTAATACTGTACCATAAATAAACATCAGATGATTCCGTTTTTTTAGTCAGAGGATCAGGTGAAAAAGTTTACTTGATGTGCTCTATGTTTACCAACTTGTTTAAGTAGATTTTTCGTTTTTCAATAATTCACGCAGGTCCTTGTGACACTTGCTGCATTCAAACATCGAGTTGCCGCATGATGGACAGAACAATTCTTGCTTAACCATTCGATCTAAAAGGTCAAGCAATTCAGCTCTATTATGGACTTCACGGAGTGATTCTTGGGTTTCAAGTGTTTCATCGGAATCTTCTTTTTTCGGTTGTGGGTTTTCACTAGATACAATTTCTTGGTAGACCCTGGAGATGCTGGTTTTTCCATCTCGTAGCTTTTGTTTCTCGTCTTCGCTGGCTTTTTCAATGATTTTTTTGCCCCGTTCAAACGTCCGGGTTGAAACACCAGCTTTTTTTGCAACTGCTTCAGTTGCTTTAGCCTTGGGTTCTATCTCCGCGTCGTCTGACGCTAACCCCAACTGCATATCTCGGCCATTCTTGCCGCCCATAGATTGGCGTTTCTTTGCGAGCGCCTTTTCAATTTCCAATAGCGGTACGGCTAATTCTACAAGTTGGAAATTGTTTAGATGGCGGCGTCTTAGGTTTGCTTCAATGACGAATTTTTTTTCCATTAGTTTGTTGTCGAATTTTCGTACTTCAAAATCTGGCTCTACGCCTAGTTCGGTGCAGGCGCGAAAACGGTGGTGTCCGTCCAAAACCTCGAGGTCTTCATTTACAATTATTGGGTAATGTTGTCCTTCTGTCTGTATTGATTTTTTTAGTTCGATGAATTCTTCTTCGGACATTTTGGGTAGCAATTTATCGTATTCTGGGTTTAAGCGTAAGCTCATGTATACCATCTTCTTCTTTGTGGGTATAGTTATTTAAGTTGAGGGGTTTTATGGCTTTTTTTCGTTGGTTTTGCATTTTTTGCTTCATTGTGAAGCCGCTATTCTATATCCTAATTTTGGTTTGGAATAATGCGTATATGATCCCCATTTCAAGGTGGCGGCGCAACGTTGACCTTATGCGGTTCGTTCTTTTTATAATACAACAGTTTTTAGAACCGCATTAGTTAACTCGGTTGCTTTGTCAAACTCTACTTTTCGAATAAATAACTTCAAAATACTCTTTTGTTATAATTTGGGTTTTTTGCTACAAGCCAACTCCTTCTCTAAAAAACACTTATAAAACGCAAAAATGGTAGGGGGTTATTTGCGAAATCTATTAACCTGGATATTGGAATTTGCTTGTTTGGTTGAAAGGTCGTAAAGTATTTATAGCAAACTCTTTCCTTTTTGTTTATTTTGCGTGCGGTCCCTCACCAACTAATCTTTGATATGTTGAGATTCTTTATGATTTTCCTAAAAACAACCAACTTATGCATTCAAAAGAAAAAAATGAAATTCGTTGAATATGTAGCGATATTGCGCAAGTTATATTAAACACAAAGCACCTAAATTCGTAATTAGTAATATTAAAATCTCATCGTTGCGAGAAAGAACTCGCATATGTGCGATTAACATAATCAAATAAAATATAACTTACAATAGGAGTTGCATACTTACGGGAACATCCCAAACATTTACTATAAAGTACGTTGTACACGCTAGATTTGAAATTGAAGGTGTAGTTGAAAAACCCGATGTTATAGGCGCAGTTTTCGGTCAAACAGAAGGACTTTTTGGACCAGAACTTGACTTACGAGAACTACAAAAAACCGGGCGCATCGGAAGAATAGAAATCGACTTACATTCTAAGAATGATCGAACAACCGGATCAATAACCATCCCAACCAGTCTCGACCGTGTCTCTACAGCCCTAATCGCTGCGAGTGTTGAAAGCATTAATCGTGTCGGACCCTGCTCAGCCAAAGTAACGTTAGACAAAATTGAGGACATACGCGAAGCACGCCGAAAAATAATAATCGATCGCGCAAAAGAAATCCTCCATCGTTGGAACATAGAGTCCATGCCCAGTGTCGATGAAGTCTACAAGGAAATTAGCGACACAATGAAAGTGGGTAAAGTAGAAAAGTATGGACCAGAAGACTTGCCCGCTGGACCCGGCTTAGAAGGCGCTAAAGAAATCTTTGTCGTTGAAGGTCGCGCAGATGTCATAAACTTGATGCGGTGCGGTATCTTTAACACTGTAGCTCTTGAAGGTGCAAAGGTTCCTGACTCTATAAAGAAGATAACAAAAGAAAGGTTAGCTACGGCATTGCTTGACGGTGATCGAGGTGGCGACTTAATCCTAAAAGAGTTAATGCAGGTGACAAACGTAAAATTTGTCGGTCGCGCTCCAAGAGGCAAAGAAATCGAGGAATGCAACTGCAAAGAAATCGCTGAAGCCATAGAAAACAAGTTGCCAATTGCAGAAGCTGCAGGGGCAAGCAAACCAACACCAGCGCCAGCGCCAAAGAAACCGGTAGTGCCTGAGCGCGTCAAGGTTGAAGTTCCAGATACCATAGTTCAAGCAGCAAAAGCTTTGGTTGGAACACTCGAAGCTGTCTTACTTAACGAAAAACTCGAATTAATCGAACGCTTACCCGTAAGCCAACTTGCAGAAAAGCTATCACAGGCAACCGGAGTTGATACAGTAGTATTCGATGGCATAATCACTCAAAGAATCGTTGACATTTCTGCTGACAAATCGATCAAACGTATCGTTGCATCACGCATCTCAGAAGCAGTCAAACCAGCATTAAACGTTGAATTGACAACGTTCCAAAACGTTATCCCCTCAGCCTAAACATAATCCATTAAGTTCCTAGTTTCTTGTGTTTCTTTCGTTTCTTTTATTAATTCAGCTTCTGAAACGTTGAAGAATGAGAGTATTCTTGAGGCTGCAGGCAACACTTGGTTATTTATGTAGTATTCTATGTCTATTTCTTCGGGTTTGGCAAAAACGTATGGTTTCACACGGTTGTAGAAGCGCCCCTTTCCAGCCAAGATTACGTAACCTACTTTGTCGCCTCCAGTTAGTCGCCAGCCTTTTTCCTTGAGCATCTTTGCTGCCTCCACATGTGGAGCCTTAATGGCGTAGTCTTCGGGTGGTCTGGTCAGGGTCTTCCAAATTATGAGATCGCGAAGGGGAACTTTTCTGTTTTTTAGATCTGCAATCTCTGAACGCACATATTCGGTTGCTCTTTTAGGGGAGGATTCGTTTAGAATTATTTCTAATACGTGCTCTTGCACTTTCTTTGCAACTTCCGCCCAGTCACCCCGAATAACCTCCAAACCCACAATATCTAAGCTGCCATCCTGCCGTAAACCGGCATATCGTTTTTTGGCTTCAGTAAAAAAAATTCGTTTGTAAACCTCCCCTATCTCCACGTCCAACCTTAGGTCGCGTTTGATTTCTTCTTCCAACTTCTGAACTTTCTTTTTTTCAAAATTGAGGAATAAGCTATCAGTGTCTCCATAAACTACAGTTATTTCTGCTTTTTCAGCCATCTTTGAAGCAGTCAGAATAACGTGTCTGCCCCATGCAGAAGCTGCTTCAGCAACAGGTTTAATGTACCAACGTGCTCCTACCCATCCAGCGTAGCCGTAAGCTGCGTTCGTTATGATTTTAACTGCTTTTTGGCGTGCATCTAATACTTGATATTCGATAGTTTTGGAGTTGAGGGTTTTCATTTCTTGTCGGATTCTGCCCCGTATGTTGATTAGGTATGTGAGGGCTTCTTTGTAGAATCCTGGTGGTGCTTTGCGAAACTTATGCCCTACTTCTGGGGCTATATAGACACCGCTTGCGGGTTCCGGTTCTTCGGGCGACACGTAAGTGTCAGGGCTGATGTTATAAGTTATCATGATGTTTGGGTACATCGACTTGAAATCTAGAACGGCGATGTTCTCGTGCAAGCCCGGTTTGGGAGAAAGCACCAAGCCGCCAGCGTAGGGTTGATATTGTTGTTCGATGCGTTTAGGGAACAGTTCTCCGATTTTATATGCTATCTTGATTAAGAACCACTCAACGCGGAAACCCACCGCCGCTGTCATCACATGGTCCAATGGAAGGCTCGTTAGGCTGGCAAGTTGCATAGCGAAATCCAAAAGTAACTTTGCGGTGCCCTCGACTTTGCATGCGCTATCCAATCCAAAACGCTTTAGTTCTTCACGTTTTTGTTTGTCTTCCCAATAATCTGCAAACTCAACATCCTCAACAACATTTTGCCGATCCTTCAATACACCTAAATGGTCGGCAAAATTCCAAAGCGTCTTAACCTTAACCTCTGGAAACACATCCATAAAATCTGCCAAATCAATATTTACTGTACCCGTCGTTGAAACATGGCCGTAAATGCTCGTGTGAGGTTCAAGGTGAGCTCTATCAAAATATAGTTTCAACTTGAGTTTATGACTTCTGCTCTTGAGGTAGGTCCAATCTACAGAGTTGGCGCCATAGCTTACGATGATGTCAGGGTCAAACTCACAAAGATAAGCGATGAAGTCTTGGATAACGGGTTTGTCGTTTTTGTCTTCGTCTGCTATGAACTGTCTTGTTTCGCGGTTGCTCGATGACGTTGAAATTATTAGGACGGGGTTGCGGTCTGGTTTGGGTGAGCCTTCGCGACTGTAGCAAATCATGGAGAAACCCAAAATCCTCAAAGACGGTATAGTGGTATTGTTTAGCGGCTTAGGTGGAGAGTTCACTTTGTAAACCTTGTCAACCCTAACGCCTTCAGTGCTCTCTTCCTCGGTTGCTTCTACCTCGTGCCATCCGCAGGGCGCTAAGTTATTGTCGATTAAGTACCGCATGGCAGCACGAATATCGTCTTCGAGGCAGTCAGATACCCCTTCGACGCTTCGAAGTTGCTTGGCAAGCCTCCCAGTTTCAGTTGCCACTTTGCAACAAACCTTAATTGCCTGCACAGGTTTTCCAAAGTAGTGGCGAGGCACAACTTCCACCTTCACAATTGATTGAGAAAAAGACTTCAGGATTTCCTGAGCAATCTTCGACTCATCAAATCCCGCAGCCACCACGACGTAGAAATAGGCAACAAAGTTGCGGTCAATAACGAGCACTCGATTGCCAGCTGAGTCAATTCCCCACAACCACAACTCAATTGTGCTTTTGTTTTCGTCGATTTTGGGGTTAATGTCTAGGAGCCAAAAAGAAACTTTCACAAACAACCGCCAATAAAACATAAAACAAGATTGCCCTTAAATCTTTAGATATTATTCTTTTACTTTTTCTCCACAACAATAACTTGTATAACGTCTTTAAGACTAATTTCCAAATAATTATTCCAAGCATTATCCAGCTCAAGGATCATACGAAAAAACGGGCTCTTTCAGTCCATATTTCTAAATAGTGTGCAAACCAAGAAGAGGTGCGATTGAATTTTGAGTAAGTTTGTTTTGGGCTGCATTCGGGCTTTAGACTAATTTAGAGGAAATGCTTTTTTCTTAATTTAGAAATCTTGACAAACCACCAGAGAAGCAAATACCAACTTGCCTACAACCATCGTTGCCATGTCTTTGTTGCAAGTTAGATGGTGTATTTGCCGTAAAACAAAATATCTGCAATTAAGGAAATTGCAAGAGTCTTTGGTTGAATGCTGGCTGATTCAAGCTGTATTTTCGGGAAACTGTGCAAAAGAAGAAGACTCGCACCAAAATTTTTGAATAAGTTTATTTTAGCTTGTTTTCCTTGTTTGGTGCTTGGATTGGCTGCAGGTTGAGTCGGAAAATGTCCCAAAGTGTCCCAAAAAGTCCCATCTTCTTCTTCTCTTGCATATGAATAAACATGTTAAGGCAATTTTATTTAAGAAGAATCTTGGGAAAAAGCCACGTGAGCCCATAGTCAAAGATTAAAGAGAAAAGTAAAAAACAAAACATGTTTTATGAAAAAACAGGTCCTCTTATTCCAAAGAAAAGAACGTTTGTGCGCATCCCTGAAGAAGAATATTATCGTTCATTTAGCAAGTTTTTTCGACTAAAGATTTTATCCAGTTCCTCAAGGTTAAACAAGCCTTTTTCGAGTGCCACTTCTTTTACAGTGCGATTTTCTTTTTGTGCTTGTTTGGCAATTTTTGCAGCTTCCAAGTAACCAATTTTGGGCGCTAAAAGCGTGGCTAAGGAAGGGTTTTTTTCGAGGTATTGTTCACACCGCTTCTCGTCAACTGTTATCCCCCTAACGCATTTGTCTGTAAAAATAGGTATATAGTTGGCGAGGATTTGAATAGAGAAGAGCATATTGTAAGCAATTGTTGGTGTCATTACATTTAATTCCATTTGTCCGGCTTGTACCGCCAACGAGGTTGCTAAATCGTTCCCTACAACTTGGAAAGCCACCATGTCGAGGCATTCAGCCATAACTGGGTTCACTTTTCCAGGCATAATCGATGACCCCGGCTGTACAGGCGGCAAAGTAATTTCGTTGAGGCCAGTTGTAGGTCCAGAAGCCAAAAGGCGCAGGTCATTAGCTATGCGTATAAGCTCTAAAGCTAGCTCTTTGAGCCCACTGGAAACCGTCTGCGCTGCTCGGTGGCTCTGCAAGGCTTCAAAGTTGTTCGTTGATGGCTTAAGCGGAAAACCTGTTAATTTGGCTAATTCTGCGATGGCTATTCGCTTGTAGTCTGGGTGCGTGTTGGCGCCTGTTCCTGTAGCTGTACCTCCTAAAGCAAGCGTGAAGAGATTCTCTTGCCTTCGCTTTAGTTCATTGCAAGCGTTAGCAACCGCGGAACCATATGCAATGAATTCCTGCCCAACCGTAACAGGTACTGCATCCTGCAAATGAGTCCTGCCCGACTTCAAAACATGAGAATTCTTATTTCCCAACTCTTCAAAAGCTTCTGCAAGCTCGTCAAGGGCAATTAGGAGAGGTTGAAGGGCAATTAAAACTGAAATGTGCAAAGCGGTTGGGAAAGTGTCGTTTGTGGATTGACTCATGTTCACATGGTCGTTGGGGCCAACAATTTTATAGTCCCCTTTTTGTTTGCCAAGAAGTTCCAATGCCCTGTTTGCTAATACTTCGTTAACGTTCATATTGAAGGATGTGCCTGCGCCCGCTTGGAAAACATCGATAACGAATTGATCAATGAGTTCACCTGCTAGGACCTCATCACAAGCCGCAATAATTGCATTAGCAATTTTTTCGTCAAGCCAACCCACCTGCAAGTTTGCGGTGGCTGCTGCTTTTTTGAGGAGAATGTAAGCTTTGATAAATTGAAAAGGTGCCTTAAGTCCGCTAACTGGAAAATTCTCAGTCGCTCTTAATGTTTGAATGCCAAAGTATGCGTTTTTTGGGATTGCCCGTTCGCCTAATGGATCAATTTCTATTCTGTTTTCCATCTAATTCTCCCCTGCTTGCTGTTGCCTTTTAGATTGTTGTTCTTGGATTATTTTCTTTTTGGTCCTAAGTATAGCTTCGGTTACTTTAATTTTCTTTGGGCAAACCACCGTGCACATATAGTAGCTTTTGCATCCCCACACCCCATGAGGTTTCTTCATGATTTGCAAACGTTCCTTTGCATCAGTGATTCTGGAATCGAAAATGTATCGTTGCTCTCTTAGGATGACGGCTGGACCTATGAATTCTTGATCTTGTTCAGTCAAGACTGGGCAAGCACCGTAGCAACAACCACACAGGATGCATTTTAGGGCGTCGTCAAATCGGCTACGTTCTTTGGGGCTTTGAATTCTTTCCTTTCCCAAGTTATTAGCCGTTTGGACCGATTGTGGAGTGATTGATTTAATTTTTTCAAAAAATGGTTCTAAATCAACAATCAAATCCTTGACGACTCTAAAGTATTTTAGAGGTTCAATAAGGATTTCTTTAGTGAAATCATAGTCTTTAACGAGTTTTTGGCAAGCTAAAGCAGATTGGTGGTTAACTGTTAAACCGTCAGAGCCGCAAATTCCATGGGCACACGACATCCTGAAGGATAAGCTACTATCTTGTTCCCACCTGATTTTGTTTAAGCAGTCAAGTAGTCGGTCGTTAGGTTCTGCTCCGACTTTGAAGACGTCGTAATGGGGTTCCTCGTCGGTTTCGGGGTTGAAGCGGTATACTTTCAAGGAGATATTCATGCTAATAGCTCCTTTTTTCTGGTTCAAACCTGCCTGCAACAAGCGGTTTGTAACATTCTCTTAAACCAGTTGACGTCTCGCTGACGAATGTGTGTTTAAGCCATTCTTCATCGTTTCGCTCTGGAAAGTCACTGCGGAAGTGGGCTCCGCGGCTTTCCTTACGCAAGAGCGCCGAATAAACAATAACTTCTGCAACCCTGAGCATATTGTTTAGTTCCAAGGCTTCTTGCAATTCATAATTGAATACTTTGGATTTGTTCAATAAACCCAAGTTTAAACAGCGTTTTTTAAGCTGCCTAATCTGGGCTAGGGCTTGTTCAAGTGCTTGTCCGTTTCTAAAAACGTTAGAATACTGAGTCATTAACTGCTGCATGTTTTCACGAATTACTGAGATGCATTCGCTACCCTTGGATCCGAGTAAACTATTGATTTTATCAACTACAATGTTTTCAGCTTGCAAGGGAAGCGGCTGAATAATTCTTGCTTTAATCTCTTTTTGAATACTCAAACCAACTCTGCGACCAAAGACAACAAGGTCAATCAAGGAGTTGCAACCCAATCGGTTTGCGCCATGAACACTCACACAAGCGCATTCTCCAACCGCAAACAATCCTGGCAAGATCGTGCCTTCCCTATCAGACAAAACGTGTCCATTAAGGTCAGTTGGTATCCCCCCCATCATGTAGTGACATGTTGGCGCAACCGGAATCTGGGTTTCCTTTGGGTCAATTCCCAAATAGGTTTTGACGAATGATGTGATTTCTGGCAACTTTTTGTTTAAACGCTCTTCACTTAGGTCCCGCAAATCCAAGTAAACATAATCCTTGCCATCTACCCCTTTGCCTTCACTAATTTCTTTTAAAATAGACCTTGAAACGATATCTCTCGGCGCCAAATCCTTCAAAGTCGGGGCATAACGCTCCATAAACCGTTCCCCTAAACCATTACGCAAAACACCGCCTTCTGCCCTTGCTGCTTCGCTAATGAGGATTCCAAGCCCATAGATACCTGTAGGGTGAAACTGGACAAACTCCATGTCTTCTAAAGGCAACAATGCATCAAACGCTAATGCAAAGCCGTCGCCTGTTGATGCAAAGCCGTTACTTGTAATTTTGTATATCTTGCCGCATCCACCAGTAGCCAAAACCACAGCTCGACAATGGAAAACCTGAGGAATCGAGGTGGCCAGGTCATATCCAGCAGCTCCACAGCAATTGTTTAATTCAAAAAGCAAATTTTGAATGAATACTTCGTTATGAAATGTTACGCCTTTTTGGAGGCATCGGTCGTAAAGTGTATCCATGATAGCGCGTCCTGTGTGGTCTGAAGCGTAACAAGCACGTTTCGCAGGTGCTTCNCCAAAGTTTTTGGTGTGTCCACCGAATCGACGCTGATCAATTTTGCCTTCCGAATTCCGGCTAAATGGAACACCCATATTCTCAAGAGCATAGATAGCATCTGGAGCCTCCTTAGCCAGAACCTCAACGGCATTCTGGTCAGCGAGGAAATCACTCCCCTTCACTGTGTCATACATGTGCCATTCCCAATTGTCCTCCTCCTCGTTGCCTAAGCAAGCCGCAATTCCTCCCTGCGCAGCAACAGAATGAGAACGAGTAACATGCACTTTGCTGATAACGGCGACTCTGTTGTTTTCTGACGCTGTCAACGCAGCATATAATCCTGCGATTCCGCCTCCAATCACAACAACGTCGTATTCGTGAATCAATATTTCGCCCCTAAAATGTGTAAACTAGATCTCGAATTTGTCGATTATCTTGGTTTCTTTTTCACCTGTTATTTCCGCGATAACATGGAAGAAACTTTCGAGTCCTGAGTTGACGATTCTGGGTTTTAAAAGTTCATCGATTTGGAAAACTCCTGCGGAATTGGACATTTTGATTTTAATGTTGATCGGTTTTAACCCATTTTCTGCCACTTCAATATCTACCTTTTCGATGGAAAGTGCTGAAACGGCGTGGATGTCTACTTTTCCAGATTGAAAAGGTATTCGGGCGCGTCCTGCTTCCATATCCAAAGCATCGGCTATCCCAACGATACCTGCTTCTTTTGTTAATATTTTGCAGGTTGATTCGTTAGTGGGCGGTTCCTCGTGAGTTACTATGGCGTGAAGGACTTCTGAGGTGATTATGGCTTTTTCTTCCTCGCTGTATGTTGGGGTTAAGAATTTATCGAAGAATTCCATAGCTAAAAAAGCGCTGTATTTTTCGTGATCCTTTCGCTGAACAATCATTCCTAAATCATGGAAGATTGAACCTAAAACTACCACTACTTCTGCTTCGTCATTGGTCATGTTATAGTTTTCAACTATGCTTGGAGTTATTAGTTTTTTTTCAACCAGAATCCGCAAGAGTTTCAATGAGAGGTTGGCTACGATTTTAACGTGGGTTGGTCCGTGATCGGTGTAGCCCATTCGCTCAATAGCCATGACGTTAGCGCATCTCCAATATGTTTTGAGTTTTTTGTCGTCTTTCACTCTTTCCATTACTGCTTTTAGTTTGGGATTGTTTCTGTAAGGTATGTTGAAGACGTAAGACACTTAATGATCTCCATCATTGAGTATTATTTGGGGTCAAGATTTAAACTTACATTTACCCAGATTTAAGGTCAAGAGAAAAAAATTGTTTTTTGAACTGTTGAAGCTGCCTTATTAGATAAACACGCTTTTAAGCAAGCTGTACATATTTTTTTTTAAGTTTAACTGAGGTTTAGTGTTTGGGCAAGAAAAAGGTATTAAGTGAAGGCTCAATTGGCGAATTAGTCTATCCTGGACAAGGCGAGGTCTTAGGTGTCGTAACGAAACTGCTTGGCTTCGACCGCATACAAGTCAAAAGTCAGGATGGCGCTGAACGATTATGCCGAATCCGAGGCAAAATGAAACGGCGTGTTTGGATTCGTGAGGGCGACATAGTCATCGTTTCTCCCTGGGATTTCCAGACTGACACACGTGGGGATGTGGTTTGGCGTTATACTCATTCTCAGGCAGATACGCTTAGACGCAAGGGCATTTTAACCCTTTAATTATAATTTCTTTTGCTTGTTTTTTAGCAATCTATTGGATTAAACCAGCTAGTATAGCTGCCTTCCCAAAGTATTTCGACTCTAATTCTTAATTGGCGTTTAAAGCTTCTTTTCTCCTCGACTGGTTTTAATACCCTTAAGCCGTTAACAAAGGTGATATTATGTCTGGAAAACCTCAAGAACGCATAGCACATACCGAAAGAAGAATAGAACGACGAGATAAAATGCTAAATCATGACAAGTCCAAAGAACGCGCTACGGTCGAAGAAGTTTTTGACCAAACCACCCGAATGATTGTTTTTGATTTAATGAACAGCGGCAAACTCTACGAACTCAATGGCGTGGTAAGTTCAGGGAAGGAAGCGCGGGTTTACTGGGGCACCGACAAAGAAGGCACTGATTTAGCTGTGAAAATTTACTTAACATCTTCAGCTGAGTTCAAGCGGGGCATGCATAAATACATTGAAGGCGACCCACGCTTCAAGGATGTCAAACACGATACTCGCTCGTTGATTGCAGTTTGGGCGCAAAAAGAGTTTCGCAATTTAGGAGAAGCCGACGCTGCAAAAGTGCGAGTACCNAAGCCAATCGCTGTCAAAAGCAACGTTGTAATTATGGANTTTATCGGTAAAAAAGGCGTTAGCGCACCCTCATTAAAGGAACGGGTGCCAATTAATCCCGAAAAAGTTTACAAAATCATAGTAACGTACCTTAAACGGCTCTATCAAAAAGCCAAAATCGTGCACGGTGACTTAAGCGAGTACAACATCATGATNTGGAAGGGAAGACCCGTGGTTTTTGACGTTTCTCAGTCCGTTTCAATTCAGCATCCTTTGGCTGATTTTATGATTAAACGCGATATAACAAACGTGAATAGGTTCTTTAGTCGGTTAGGGGTTCAGGTTATTCCAGACAAAGAATTGCATAAAATGGTTGTTGGTAAATAATGCCAGGTCCAGACACATTTGTAAAGATACCCAAAGAACGCGTCGGCATACTAATCGGCCCCGAAGGCAAAGTAAAACAGGAAATAGAAACAAAACTAAACGTTAAACTCGACATCGACAAAGAAGGAAGCGTAACTATAACGCTCCCAGAGAACATACCTGACCCATCCGTTTTTCTAAGAGCCAAAGACATCGTCACCGCCATAGGCAGAGGATTCACCCCTGAAACCGCTTTCCGCCTAATTCGCAACGAAGACGACATCTTCGACATGATAGATTTACGCCTGATTTTTGGGCGTTCCGAATCTGATATCAAACGTGTAAAAGGCAGAATCATCGGCGCTGACGGAAAAACCAGAAAATTAATCGAAGAACTGACTGAAGCAGACGTAGTCGTTTATGGTCACACCGTAGGCATCATCGGAAGCTTTGAAGAAGCTGACGCTGCACGCAATGCAGTACAAATGATTGTTGAAGGCTGTCAGCACCACACAGTTTACAGTTACTTGCAGAAGAAACGCACCGAACTCAAGAAGCAGAAGCTTGAGTTGTGGGAAAAGCCGCCAGAAAAAAAATAATTCTTTCTTTTTTGTTTTCGACTAATGAATAGGGTCTAAACGATATATAGCTGTCAACGCCCAAAGTATGGTCAATGAAGTCAAGCAAAGGATTAGCTATGCCCAGCGGAATGGCCACGCTGAACGTTGAAAAAGCTCTGTTGAGAATACACGGTAATGTTTCACTTGCGGAGGTCTATCAATTGAATCCTGAACTCTTTGGAGCGCTTGGGAGAAAACCTTTTTTTCAGATCTCTCTAAGGCTTCTTGATCTACCCATAGAGTTAGGATTGTTACCGAGTTGGGGTCATCATCATCAACTAGCGAGATTGCTCCACGGAACCCATCAGTTTGATGTGCTAGCGTATTGAGAACAATATCAAGCTCTGAAAAACCTTTTTCGCCTTTACCCTCTTTAAAATGCCAAACAGACATCCTAGCTAAAACCAAACAAAAACACCTAATAAACAATTAGGGCTTCTTTCTTATATAGCTTAAACTTTTATAAGAATTTGATTTTAGGTGGGCTCTTAGGCATGCACCTGAAATTCAAATGCATGATACGCACTCAAGATCCTCATCATCCTTACGTCTTCGGGGCCAGAGTCGTCATCGCCCACCCAAACCAAGACACACCCAGTCAATCATTAAAACTTTGGCTAAAGTCTAACGCTTATTTCTACGCCGTCTTCACCAACTTGGATGTAACGGCTCTGATATTTCCCTGAATGGCGAACATAATCTAAATAATCTTTCATCTGATCTGCGAAGATACCCGCGTTATCCGCAAAAACAACTGCACCTTTACGCAGTTTGACCTCGGCTAACTTGAGGTATTGGAAGTACTCGTTTTTCTCGGCGTCGATAAAGTCAAAATCAAACTGCCCCATCAAAGTAGGAATCACCTGCAGCGCGTCACCCCTTATAATCTTAACTTTAGCAGGAATATTTGCCCGAACAATGTTCTTGCCAGCTAACTCAGCCTCATCCCCGTGAATTTCAATTGTCACAATCTCAGCTTCATCATCGAGTTCTTTTCCCATCAAAATTGCAGAATAACCAATTAAAGTGCCAACCTCCAGCACATATTGCGGTTTAGCTTTGCGAATTTCCTCCGCCAGAATCTTCCCTTTGTGCGGTCCGATGATTGGCAGAAAATTCTTTTCCGACGCTTGCTCAATTAGCCTCAGGACCTCATCTGCGTTGCTCATAGATGTTTGAACACTCATAGAGGTACCTTAATTTTGTCGATAAAATGAGATTGGAGTTTCGCAATTTTGGGGGCGATAACTGCTTGGCAATAGGGTTCTTTGGGGTGTTTTTTGAAGTAGTCTTTATGGTAGGTTTCAGCGTTATAGAAAACCTTCAGCGCCTCCACGGCAGTAACTATTGGCTTGTTCCAGATTTCTTCTTTGTTTAATTCAGCAATTAGGTTTTCAGCGGTTTCTTTCTGAAATTGGTTATTGTAGAAAATGGCTGAACGATACTGAGTGCCGACGTCCGCTCCTTGGCGGTTGAGTGAGGTTGGGTCGTGCATAGTAAAGTAAATCTCTAAAATCTCGCGGAAACTGATGATTTGGGGATCAAAGAAAATCTGCGCAGCCTCAGCGTGCCCGGTTGTGCCCGTTGAAACCTCTTCGTATGAAGGGTTAGGCACTGTACCTCCTGTGTAGCCAGGCTCAATTCGCTCTACACCCTTAATAATGCTAAAAGTGGCTTCAGTGCACCAGAAACAGCCTGCTGCAAGGGTTGCAACTTCCAAGTTTTTGCTTTCGCTAGATGGTTGACTCATAGGAAACATCTTCAATCTATTGCTATGATGCTGGGACTTAATTGTTTGTGACTGTCAGAACGCTATCACTTCGCAGTTTTTACGAGAATGCCTCTGCTGCGTTATGAGCCTGCAAGAAGCTAAGCGGAATCCATTTTACTTCCTGCAACTTAGTCAACTATCAGGGATTTCCTGGCGTGATATAGTCATGGAAGAAAAAGAGAAAAATCCATTAAATGCCATTCAAGTGACTCCATTAGCAGCAGAAAGCTTCGGCGTTCGCTCAATGTGTACCCTAATAGAAACGCCCGATGTAACGGTGCTTTTAGATGGGGGAATCTCGCTGGCGCCCTTCCGCTTCAGTCTTCCGCCGCACCCCATAGAATTCCAAACCATTGCTCGCTTACGCAAAACTATAGCTGAAGCCGCCGATAAAGCACAAGTAACCACCATCAGCCATTATCATTTCGACCATCATACACCCTCCTTCGAAGACTGGGTCGTCAACTGGACAGAAGAAGGCGAAACTGCACGCCAAATCTACCAAAACAAAATCATACTAGCAAAGAACCCGAAAGAAAACATTAATGCTAGCCAACGGCAACGCGCCTGGATGTTCAAGAAAACAGGTGGAAAACTAGGCAAATCCCTCGAAGCAGCCGACGGCAAAACATTCAACTACGGTGAAACGTCTTTGCGCTTTTCTGAAGCTGTGGCTCATGGCTCTGAAGATTCAATGCTGGGTTGGGTTACAATGGCTATTATTGAACACGATAACGAGCGTTTCATGTTTGCAGCCGACATTCAAGGACCAATGTCTACTAACACGTTGGAGTTGATTTTAGCGGCTAAGCCAACGACGATAATGCTGGGTGGTCCACCACTTTATCTGGGAGGTTTTCGAGTTGAATTGGAACAGTTGGAGCATGGGCTAAGAAATTTGGAGCGAGTAGTCGAGGTGGTGCCTTTGGTTATTTTGGAGCATCATGCGCTTAGGGACGAAGCATGGAGACCGAAGATGGATGCAGTTTTCCAGAAAGCTTCCCAGGTAGGGCACAAAATTCTAACCGCCGCTGAATATGCGGGCAAAGAAAACCTCTTCCTAGAATCCAAACGTAAACAACTCTACCGAGACCATCCACCATCAGCAGAATTCAAACAGTGGACCAAAACATTGAATAACAAAAAAATCGCCAAACCTCCAATATAGAGGGCTCAGTCACTGTTCTGTTTGGTGCGACATTGGCAATGCTTTTTGTCAACGACATCGGCGTTGTCTTTTGCAGGCGGATTCCATCGCACAAACTAAAATGGTTGCCGAGTTCATCTGTGTGTTGATTTGGTTAATTGGAGCCGCCGAAATTTTACTGGCAAAGATCGAGCTAAGTTACATTTCACTAACGTTGGGGTTGCTGGCTGCAGTTTCGGTGGGTCTAATGTATATGATTTCTAAAGAGACAAAAAACCGTGGAAAACCCAAATATGCAAAACGAGCCTTTGAAGCATTATTGTCTGCAGAGAACTGTTAATCGATACCGCTATCAGAATTATAACATACCTAAAATGTGTATGAGTGCCCCGTTAATGATGGAAATTACCCAAACGATGAAAAGTGGCATCATCCATTTTTTCCATCTGCCACAAGCCATTTGCAACGGTCCCTTACTCAACCATGAAACGACCAAAATAATGGCTAAAACTTCTGCTACAGATCCCAAAACCACATGAGACCAAACAGTAAGAGAATCAACCAACGATAGAGTTGTGAATTCACCAAATCCATCTGTAAAACTCGGGATCATGACGAGAAAAATTAGAATAGTATGTAAAAAAAGAGCAACCGCGGTCGAATAGCCATGTAAGATAAAATTCTTTCTGTTAATTTGACCCCTAAAAAATGGAAGCCCCAGTACTAACAAAAACAAGATAATAATCTGAAGTATCAAACTTACATTGCCCACTGGGTCGAGTGCAACAAAATCAAAGTAAACCAATGACTGATTCCTCAATTAAGCCTAACGTTTTCATATGTTATGCTTAGCATAGGTAGTTTTTGTTACCTCATAAATCTTTTGAAAAAATAAGCGTTAAAGATAAATTTGTGCCTCAAAAAGGAAAATTAGAATTTTCTATTCTGCCTCTATACATCATCTAGCTTATCTCTTGTTTCCTCAATCTATACGATTTGTAGTAAACAGACTTTTATTGCAAGGTTGCTCTACAACTTATAATGCTCAAAGTAACAACGATGAAACCTGAGGATTTCTTGTTTGCAACTGAACTAGCAAACACCATGGATTGGAATATGGCACCTGAAGATTTCGAGTATAGTTCTAAGCTTGAGCCAGAGGGTTGTTTGGTTCTTTTTGAAGACTCTAAACCTGTGGGCATTGCAACTTGTATCAGTTATGGCAAGGCAGGCTGGTTTGGGAACCTTATCGTGAAAAAAGAAATCCGCCATAGAGNNGGNGGAAGTTTGCTTGTTAAACACGCAATTAACTATTTGCAAAGCAAAGGCGTGGAAACGATTGGGCTCTACGCTTACCCCCACCTCCTCAATTTCTATGGAAACTTGGGTTTTAAGGCAGATGAGGAATTGGTCGTTTGGCAAGCCCAAGCAATCAATTTTCCGTCGATGGAACCGTTGCCCGAAATAGGAAAGCTTCACTTTCAAGCTATAGCCAAGTTTGATAAGGATTGTTTTGGGGGCGATCGAACAAAACTGCTTGAATCAATAATTCTTGAACAGGGAAATTTAGGCTATTATTTGTCCAAGCGGACGGGGGTTGTTGGATATATCGCAGCTACGGTGTATGAGACAATGGCTTGGGTGGGACCCTTAATGTGCCGAGAAGGACATGTTGAAAATGCATCTAAATTGCTAGAAGGAGTTCTTGCAAAAATATCGGGAAAGAGGGTTTTCGCAGCAATACCAAGAAAAGAAACTTTCCTCACAGATACGCTTTCTGTGAACGGGTTTAAGGAAGTTTTTTCCGTTGTTAGGATGTACTTAGGGTCAAATTCTGCAAGAAATTGTATATACTTGCCTGAGTCTCTAGAAAGAGGATAGTTTATGGAAGATTATTGTAAACTTTTGCTTAATGATTTTTTGAAGACATCCTTTTCGACCATTCAGGTATTGGTTGAAGGTGCCGCGGCTTCCAAGGGTCAGAATAGCAACCGTAAGGTCACATTATTTCGCTATGTTGAAGGCAAGAAAGTTTCCGTTCCCTTCTTAGATGAACGGTTTTACATACGTGGCTCAGTTGAATATACTAATCCTCAGTTAACTGTTGAAGAAGTTCAAGGAATTATTGGTACCCGGCTGCTTGAAACCTGCGCCAATTACTTCTACGAGCACGGTTTACGTCAACCAGAAGATAGCGACGTAGTCGCCCTCGCAGAGTTGCTAAAAAAGCCCACACGAGGTTACATCGTACCCTTCCTGTTAAACACAGACGATGTTGAAGCAGACCGTTATTCAATGAATCCATTAAAACAATCCCTGGTGGTCAGTGGGCAGAGCGCTTTTCCCGCTGCCAACGTCAAAACCGACCAGCTCAAAATTGATGAATCATACGTAAAGAAGTACAACGGCTCATTAATCTCCCAAAAGGAAGCAGAGCTCATTACAGAAAGCCTACAAACTAGCAATGGCTCATATCTTGACTTAGTAGATTCAATCAAATACAGTCAGTTAAAAGATTTGTCTATTTTTTTCGGAATGGATCTATCACTTTACACTTTACGAATGCCTCTTTCCACTTTGCAAACTGAAGATAAAGACGGTTTGTTGCATTACATAATTCGGGAAAGTAACCTTGATTATGCGTCTATTGAGGAAGCTTACACATGCATGGGGCGCAGTATGAAAAACCGCACAACCCTCTTGACTGTACCTCATTCCAAGAAAGGCTTCGGCTCCAAACGTGCAGCCCGCGGTAAACTGCACTTCGAAAACGGCAAACTACTAGACGCATCAATAAAATACAAAACCACTCAACTCTACCCCAATGCGATGGATCCCGAAGACATAGCCGTTGCAGTATGCGAAGATGACTTTACTGTATCTGGCGAAAAACTTGCCGATTACAGTTTCGCCGAAACACCTTCCTCACCGCAGTTCTTTTTATATTCTATTGGGTCACCTGAAGACGCAACTGTGTGGCACGGTGTCGGGGCCTTTGCTGCTCCTCAACTATTACAGAGTTATCGTTCTGGCCGCATAGCCTGCCGAGAAGGAAGATTGATTAAAAATTTAAGTGAAAAATACAAAATCAAAGTGGATATCCCTCTACAGTTTAACCTTGCACCTGAAGGTATATGGAGNCATCCAATTCACCGCAACATCGATGCCAGTATAGGCAGCGTTGAGGATCTTCCGGATTTGGCGCATCGGGGAATGAGGCTTGAGTATCTTCCAACTTTAAAGTAGGAGCACCTTGAAGTTTGACAGCGATAGAGTACGCGATGTTTAAAATCTTACGTTTGTTTAGGAAACTTCCTTTTAATATCCTTGGTGTTGGAAATCAAAAAGTTGTTTTCACAGAGTTTTTTAGGGGTTTCGAGAAAGTTGACGCTGTGAAAGGTATTTTTGGTGAAAAAACCGGGGAAGTTCTAAGTCACCTCACAGTCGAGATTAGCTGGGTGATGGGTTACATGTATGTCGACGGTTCGGATGGGCATCTTGTGATTAGCAAAGGGTATTTGAACAATGGCGACAAAATAGACATTTACCTAGATTTAATCCATGAATTATGTCATGTCAAGCAGTTTATGGAAGGCAAAGAACTCTTTGATCCACGATATGATTACGTCGATAGACCCACAGAAATTGAAGCCTACCGTTATTGCATTCAAGAGGCAAGACGGCTGGGTTTATCCGAAGAGAGAATCCGCTGTTACCTTTGGACTGAGTGGATGAGTGAGGACGATTTTAAGCGGCTGGCAAAATCAGTTAATGTTCAACTTGCTAATACTTCGTGATAGACTGTGAGCATTTTTTGAGCGCAGATATCCCATGTAAAGTTTTTAGTAACAAATCTGCGACCATTAGCACCCATCTTGTCTCTCAAAGGCTTATCTAAAAGTAACTTCATCAAACCGTCCATTAATGCATCGCTATTGTCTCGTTCGACGAGTAAACCTGTTTCCTTATTGTGGACAGCTTCGTTGACCCCACCCACGTCGAATGCAACTACTGGTTTACCTGACGCCTGTGCTTCAAGCAGAACTATTCCTTGTCCCTCCTGAATAGATGGCAAAACGAACACGTCTGCACAATTATAAACAGATGGAAGCAAATCATCTTTGATATTGCCCAAGAACTTAAAGCTGCCTAAAAGATTAGCGGTTTCAATTGAAATAGTCAACTGTTTTTTAAGCGGTCCCTCACCGACAATCAAAAACTTGGTGTCAGGTTGTTCTTTAACAATTTTTTTTGCTGCTTCAACCAGAAAATGTAAGCCTTTCCTTTGTATCAAACTGCCTACGAAAAGCACAGTGGGCTCGTTTCTTAATCCAAACTGCGTCCTTATGGCTTGAAGGTTCTCGTTTGGTTTGAATTTTTCTGTATCGACGCCGTTTGGCACAATTCGAACCTTGCTTTGGTCAATGCCATAATGTTTTTGGATTTTTTCAAGCGAATAATTTCCTATAGTGACGATTAATGTTGCTTTGTGCGCTGTTTCCTCTTCCAACTTGGCAAGCCTGTGCATGAAGCTATTTGCGATTCGGGTTCTAAATGAATCGTAACCGTTTTTCTTATTTTGCTCAAATTCGTCGGCAAGGACGCCATGAATTGTATGTATAAATGCTTTTTTGATGCGTTGTTTCTCAAGGGCTTTGGGGAATCCGTAGCCGCTTACAGCGTGTGCTTCATAAACATCTGCATTAATAGCGTGAATGTTTTTGGTCAGGCTTCGGTTGAAAAACCAGTTATCTAGCGGAAAAAGTCTATCCGTTGAATAACATGGAAAAAAGTTCACGCCTTCGATTTTGACGGGTTCTTTGAAGCCTGCTTTGGTGCCGCTGTAAATTGTGGTGTCCGCTTCGGTTTGCAGTCGCTTGCTAGTTTCCATTATACGCTTCTCTACCCCGCCAAAGTACAAGTGGGGGGGCTGAGTGTTGAAGATAGCTAAGCGAAACTTGTCCAACCGTGGCACCTTTTGTGGTTTGTTTGCTTATTGATAGTTTGGTTTTAGATATAAGTTGCACTAAAACAGGTAGTTAAGGGAAACTCTCTAAAGGGGTTAACTCGAACTGTCGATTTTTTCCGGCATTAGAACGATAAAAAATAGTCGCTATTCTTCGCCGTAGCCGTGTTCCATTCTGCCATGGGTTTTTTTGTATTCGTATTCGTGGCGTTCTTTTTGATCGCTGAAGACAATTAGGTGTTTTTCGAGGTCTGCTTGTGTTAGGAAGATGCAGGCACAGTGAGGGCATCTGTAAAGTTTGTTGTTGGTTTCTTGTGCCATAATTTCATCTCAGTGGATGTTTATGCGTATTTTTTTGCCGTCTAATTCTGATTCATGCCATTTTGCCTCGACTTCGCTGCAGGAGCTATGCAAATAGACTTTTCTAGCTCGCACCAAGCTAGCCATTTCCTCCAAATACGGCTCCAAAAGCCCTATGCTTTCAACATCTAGCTCGGCAATGTGAACAGACTCCAACGTTTCCGTCGGTACAAAGCCCATCTCTTTACGCAACGCTTGTACACGCCTTGCTAAATCACGCATAATTCCTTCGCCAAGCAACTTATCGTCGCGTTGCCCGCTGAGGAACACGGTAATTTCGTCTTGTTGGTTGGAAACCCAGTTTTCCCCCCCTACATAATCAGGAACTGAAGTTGAGTATTCTACAGCTTTAACGTTTGTTTGTTCCAAGAGCAGAGATTCAAGGCACTTGAGGGCTTGGAGAGTTTTTTCAGGCGCAACCACAATTGTTTTGGCTAATGGCCAACGACGTTTCAGTTTTCCCTGTTGACGAGCAGCATAGGAAATTGAGACTACTTTTAACAGAATGTCAAAGTCATCTTCTAAAGGTTTATTGCGCATTTTCTCGTTTGGAGTTGGCCACGTTGCAAGATTTACTGTTTCAGGCAGGTCGGTTTCAAGTTGGCGGTAGATTTTTTGGTAGAGTGCTTCGCTTAGAAATGGCGTGATTGGATTGAACAACAGAGTTACGGTCTTTAAGGTGTGGTGCAGAAGAGCGTAGATGGTTTGTCGACGCTCGAAAGTTTCAGGTTCATCTGTCCATAGTTCTTTGCGAATCATTGGCACGTAAAGGCGGCTTAATGTTTCAATAACAAAGTCGTCTAAAATTGCAACTGCTGTGTTGAATTCGCATCGGTCAAGGTTTTTGGTGAATTCTTCGATTTTATTTTGCAGTTTAGACATAAGCCACAAGTCAGCGGCTTGAAGTTTACCTGCCTTTAAAGCCCAATTCAACGTGTACTTTTTAGGGTCAAACTCGTCGAAAGTTGCATTCTGCAAAAAGAATCTGCTAAGGTGGTAGAGGGTTGATAGAACTTGGTAGGGTCTACGGGTTAATTCTTGCATGTCAAAGCTCATGAAGTCAACTGGTGAGCATTTTCGCATCATGTAAAAACGGCACAAGTCTGCGCTACTCTTTTCGAGGAGCTTGCTGGTTTCAACGACGTTCCCGAGACTTTTGCTCATTTTTCTGCCTTTTGCATCTTGAGTTAAACCCTGAAACAGAAACGCCTTGTATGGGGCAACAGGCTTTCCAGTCAAAATAACATATTCCAAAAGCAACGAGTTTGCCCAACCCCTTGTTTGGTCTATTCCTTCAGTCAAGAAAGTTGTTGGAACAAACTTCTCAAATTCCTCATCTGTAAATCGCGCGTATGGAGAAGCGCCACTGTTGTGCCAGGTATCCAAAACGAAATCTTCTCGTCGCATGGTTCCACTGCATTTTCCGCATTTAAGGGTGATTCGGTCAACCCAAGGTTTATGCAGTTCAAAGTTTTCTGGAAAGGCTTCTTGAGCACTTTCAACTAGTTCTTTTTTGCTTGCTATCAAGCGTTTGTTGCCACATTTTTCGCATGTCCACATTGGCAAAGGTGTTCCCCAGATACGTTCGCGGCTTATACACCAGGGTTTACCCTCTTTTAGGAACCCTAAGAAGCGGTTTTTGGGTTCATCAAAGAAATACTCTATTTTTTCTGCTGCTTCGAGTACGTTGCTGTTTATTTTGTCGGTTCGGAGAAAGTATTCTTTTCTTGCAAGCCAAACCAGTTTGTGGTGTGAGCGCCAGCATGTGGGGTATTCATGTTTTATTTTTTTAACTTTAACAAAAGCGTTGTGATTACGCAGTTCTTCAACCACGAGCATGTCTGCATCCCGGGCAAACACACCCGTGAAGATGCCTGCATCATTTGTAAATTTGACTTCATCATCGAATGGAACAAAAATAGGGACCCCTCTTCGGTTTGCAGCCCAAAAATCGTCTTCGCCGTTGCCTGGAGAAAGATGCACTACACCTGTTGCTGTTTCTACATCAACAAAGTCTTCTGCAATAACTTTGTGGACCAAGGGATGTTTAGTTTCTAGTTCTGCTTGCTTGGGAATGATGTCTTTAAGTGGGTAATCATAGGCTGTTCCTTCCAAGCTTTTACCCATCATTGATTCTGTAATTTGGAAATTTTTGATTTCAAGTTCTGCCATGACGGGTTCAACCCGTTGCCGCATCATTATCCAGGTTTCTTCGCCAACTTTCACTTTTACGTACTCAGCTTTTGGCTGCACGGCAAGCATAGTGTCAGTGATGATGGTGAAGGGCATGGTGGTCCAAACTAGGAAAAACTCTTTTTCTGTTCCTGTGACTTTGAATTTGAAGTAGACGGATGGATCTTCAACTTCTTTGTAACTGCCTTCGTAGCCTACTTCGGCACTGCTTAGGCTTGTTTGGCATCCGGGGCAGTACGCCACAACGTAGTGTCCTTCTTCGAGGAGGTTTTGATCCCAAGCACGTTTAAGGTAGAACCATTCTCGTTCAATGTAACTGTCCTTGTAGGTCCAATAAGCTTTGTCTTGATTAATGGCTATGCCCAATCGGCTGTCAGCATCAAGCCACATTTTATGATAACGCATGATAGCTTTCTTGCATTCTTCAATAAATCGTTCCATACCGAATTTCTCGATGGATTCCCGCTTGTTCCTCACGCCTAAAAGTTTTTCAACCTCAAGCTCTACAGGCAAACCCTGGCAGTCCCATCCAGCCCAAAACGGCATGTAATATCCTTCCATGGTTTTCCAGCGGTAACGAATATCCTTCATAATGCGTCCACGCGCATGCCCAATATGTGGAATACCATTAAGTGTAGGTGGACCTTCAACGTAACCTAAAAAGCCCTTAGCATTCTTTTCCAATAACTCCAGTTTGTTGCGGATATCGTTTTTTATCCAGAATTCACGCATTTCAGCTTCGAGTTGAAGCGGAGAATAGTTAGTCGGCAAGCTCAAGTTTTGATCAGCTTCGGTTTGGGCAGTCAAATTCATTACCGTAACGCAAAATACACATAAAGACTATATAAAAGTTAAACGACCGCATGAATCAGTTTTTAACGTTTTGTTTAAAGAATTAACATAGACATAATATAGGCACAAGTGGGATTGAGCTGAACAAAATGCTGTTTCGTCAGAAACAACATCCGTTCATCCCTCTCGAACCAAAAATCATTATCAAGGTTTTTTGGATTAACCGCTCGTGTTAACGCTATAACCGCAATGTCTTCAAATTTCGATCTTTAGTTTGTCTCTCTTTTTCAAAAGCTTAACGCTTTCAGATTCAGTCATGAAAGCATAAAAGGTTTCTGTTTTCAGTCTCGTTGTCAAAAGAACTAATACCCAGATTTTTTGCTTGAAGAGTGTGGGTGTCTATGAAAGGTCAACTTTGGATTGTTGAAGAGGAAAAGCAACTTCGCGAAATGGAGCAAGAGCATAGAAAGCTCAATGAGATGCGGCTTTTTTTTTGGCAAATCTCCTGAAAGTGTCAAGAAAAAGATTAAACCGTCTTTTGGAAGTAGTCGTCTTGCAAATTCCGCAGATGACTACTCTTAATGTTTTGCCAAGTGTTGAAAAAGCGCTCTAGAGATAAAAGGCAATTCTGAGAAGGCAAAATAACAAACCTAATTGCAAACAAAGACCACCTAAAAATCTCGGGAAAACGCTTCAAATTCACAAAAGTTTCTCAACAATGCCTAAAAGACTTCCAAAGATGACTCACACAAAGAAGGCTTCCAGTCNATTTGAGATTTTAAAGAATTACTGGAACAATAATTTCGGGGAATGGAAAGAAGACATAGTGGTCTTCGTTTATGAATTTAAATTGATAGCTTATGACTCTAAACTTTTTGAAGACCACCCATCCAGAATGGATTTCTGCGGTCATTTCTAAATAGATGTAGCAACTTAGCAACAGTTCACCTAACATGAAAAATAAGTTGAAAAAAACTCGATCACCCGTTTTCTTTTTTTTATTTCGAAAAATTCAAGCTTGGACGTTAAGTTAATACGTTAATTTGCTTTATGGCTAAGATAATGACTGAGACCAAGAAAAGCAACGAGGAAACTGAATCTTTTAAAGAAGTAAAGTTGCCTTGCGGTTGCGTGTACCAGGATAAGGGCTGGATGCTGACCAGAGTAAATGAATGCGAGTACCATAAGCGTAAGAGAACCACAAAGCGACCGTACAGACCTAAAGCTGAATGCGTTAGACCATAAAATAGAAAAAGAATTTTTTTAGAGTACAATTATTAGAACTGCGATTATAGCTACAATGACGGGCAGGAACTTTATTGCTGCACCTCTGATTTTTAATGCACCTTCAGGTTTCTTTGCATAATATAGTCTCATAATACGCCTTTGTAGCTCTACCGTTAACTAGTAAAGCTTTAATTTACACTATTTTGAGGGGAACAAGCAAGGATAAGCAGTGCTCAACTAAAATTTGGTGATCTGCGAATTGTTGCCTTTTGGCTTGCAGTTTTCGGAGAGTTTTCCACAATCCATTTAACCCTCAAAACCAATTCCTAAACTCCAATGTCAAACTCAGGAAACGCTGTAAATCAAAATAACAAAGGTCATAGGAGATATTTGCGTCTAATAGTGCAGATTGCTATAATGGCAGTCTTGTTTGTAGCGCTCTTTTGGTATGTGTTCGCAGCCTCAAATAGTGGCGACGTTACCTTTGTTGGAGTATTAAGTAATATAAAAGTCGAGTTTTTGCTCTTAGCGTTTGGATGTTATCTTGGAATTAATGTACTATTCACCGTTAGGCTAAGGCGAGTACTAGCTAGGGAAGGCATTAAAACTTCCTTCGGCAAAACACTTCTCGCTCAATACGCTGGCATGCTTACCAGCGATGTAACCCCTGCGCGATCAGGCTACATTCTAACACCAGTTTATCTTCGAGACCAAGGAGTCCCTGCACCTGTAAGTCTCTCGGGAATCTTGGGCATTCAATCAGTAGAATTCCTAATAAAAGTTTTAGGCGGAGTACTAGCCCTCGTTTTTTTAGTTGAAGTAACCACTCTGACGCAAGAACTATTAGTTTTAGCCATTATTGGAGTTGGGCTCATGGCTGTGGGTGGAATCTTGCTGGCTGCAATGAGTTGGTCGCAAAAAGTAATAGAAATTGTGCGAAGAGTCACAGGTCATCGGCTAATAAAAAAATTCACGGGTGGCTTAATAGGAAAACTTGAAGAATACGCTGTAAACGCAAAGAAATCGCGAAAAGCCTTCCCGGAAATTATCGGTTTAACGTTTGCATGTTGGTTATTCAAAGGCTTTGAATGGTACTTTCTTGGGTTAGCTTTAGGAATCACACTAAGCGGAAATTTAGCAATCGCTTGGCTTGGGTTCTTCCTTATTCATCCCCTAGTTACAGCACTTGGTTTTGCACCAACTCCCGCGGGAATAGGTGCACAAGAATGGGGAATCGTTATTGTTCTGGGTTTATTCGCAGTTGACCCAGTAACGGCATTATCATTCGCGCTATTAGCACGAGGTTTACTAGTAATTGAGGACCTCGTAGGCATACCCCAGATAGTTAAAACCTCAAGTCTTCTTTTTTCCCGAAAGAAAAATCAAGAAACCANTATCCAACAACAATCGCCAGTCTAATGCTTTATTTTTATTAGACCAACTTCATATGAAATATCATGGAGAAACATATTGTTAAATGCGCTCTGCCAAACGATAATTGTAGAATTAAGGAAATTATACAAACGTCTTTTCCAAGGTTTTTCCGTTATTTCGCAAATCACAGTGTAACCTCAGAAGAAGGAAAATTGCTGGTAAGCGAAACCAAAGGCGTAATTTCGGGTTTCGCCAAACTCATAGAATTCAACATTGGCTCACAAAAATATGGTTGTATTCTTTGGATTGCTGTTCATCCTTCTTATCGGCGCCAAGGAATCGCACTTAAATTAACAAACGAGGNCGTAGAAACTCTGAAAAAAGACGGCTCTGAAGCGGTTTTTGCTTCCACCCAAGGAAGAAATAGCGCTGCAAAAGCAACTTTGGGCAAAGCTGGCTTTGTGCAGAGGGGGTTTTTGGGTTTGTGGCGGGTTTTTGGTTGGCGTGTGTTTAGTTTTTACCGTGAGATTTGGTATGCGCCAGGCGAAATTGTGTTCATGAAGAGCTAAATTGGTTAAATGAAGATTTAGAAAGATTAATGGTCGGGAGAGCAGGATTTGAACCTGCGACAGCTCGGTATCTGTGGCCTAGACAGGCTAGAATGAAGCCCACCATGGGTAGACCTCTACAGCTTCTCC
>JGI20214J51088_10000426_pt1 | contig 29653 bp, 29 predicted proteins | sample WetSurMetagenome_FD_51088 | JGI IMG/M metagenome (IMG submission 51088) | reverse complement strand
CCCGCCCCTCCGCCGCAAGGGAACGGCTTCAGCCGTTTCTAGTCGCGGTCGTGGCGCCTCATCGGCGGGCGTTCCTTCTCCTGCGAGAAGTCCACGCGGACGGCCCTGCCATCGATGTTCGCGCCGTTCATGGCATCCTTGGCCACAGCGGCCTCCTCCTCGGTGGCGAAGGTCACGAAGCCGAAGCCTCGAGAGCGGCCCGTCTCCTTGTCCAGTACGACCCGGGCCTCGCGGACCTGGCCGTGCTGGGAGAAGGCCTCCTTCAGGGTCACATCAGTGGTGGCCCATGCCAGACCGCCTACAAACAGCTTGTTGCCCATCGACACCAACCTCCCGGGGATGCCCATCCCCTGAGCGTTCGGCGGCCAGAGCCGCCCTTCCTTCCCCTGGACGGCGGGCGAGAACTGGCCTGTAAGTCCGCAAGCTCCGGCTCTTGTTGAAAGCACGAATGCACTTCGAGCGGTGAAGGGCAGCAAACGCAGATCAGCAAGACGCAGCAGGGAATTGTAACCAGGCTCTCTTTCCCGAACTCGCACGGAATACCTTCCAGGGCCTACTCCAGCCGGGGTCGAAACCCCTGACGCTTTTATATTGTCGTCCATCCCGGCCTGGAAGTCAAGAGGGCCGCGCATCGCCCGGACTCGAGCATCGAAGGGAGAGCATTCATGGATGACCGCCCGGATGTGGAGGAGGCCCTCGCCCTGCTCGAGAGGAAGAGGGTCCTCGTCCTCGCCACGGTGGACGGCGCAAGGCCAGCCATGCGGCCCATGACCATCCTCAGGCACGAGGGCTCGTTCTACACCCTCACCTCCAGCGGATCGCCCAAGATCTCACAGATCAGGCTGGATCCCCGGTGCCAGCTCTTCACGATCCTGTCGGAAGGGGGGAACTCGGGCTTCATAAGGATGGATGTGCATGCGCTGGAGATCCAGGATCCGGTGATGAAGAGGGTTCTCTACGGGCTCGCCCCATATGCGCCTCAGTACTGGAGCGGCCCCGACGATCCGGGCTTCTGCCTCCTCAGGCTCGACCCCTCGGGGATGGATGTGATGATGCCCGGCGACGAGTGCTGCCGGAGGGTCGATCTCGGCGGGCAGGGCGTCGAGGGCGGCAATCCGAACCCCGTTTGAACTCCATGCTGCATATGGTATCCCGCTGCTGGCCGAATCCATGGAACCGTTGACGCGAAGCGGAGTTCCTGCAAGTGTACCTTGACTGGTCCAGAGATCGGTCCGGTTCGTACGCCTCGAAAGGGAGGTTGCCTTGAAGCTGTTGTGCAGTATTCTTATACTCGCGGCCACCTCGTATGCTGCTGTGTCGAGCCCATCCGACGCAGCCAGGCTTGTCTACGACGAGTTGCTGCAGGGAAGCGTTGTGGGCAAGGAAGTCCTTGCCTGGCCGGCTGATCTCGCACAGGGCATGCTGGTGGAATCCTGGCACGAGAGCGTCCCGGTCCCGTTCGACGGCTATCTCGTCCTCGTCGACGACATGGCTCTCGCGAACTGGGAGCACCCGTGCCGCTGGGTCTTCGTCTCCGCTTCCGGCGACATGAGGACCGTGGGAATGTTCACCCCTCCCACAGGCATCGACAAGATGCTCGTGGAATTCTCCGACCTGCCGGTGAGCACCCCCGCCGACGGGCAGGACATACTCGACTGGTTCACCCCGAATCCCCGCTCGACGAACGATCCCGCCCACACCTACTGCTGGATCATCTCCGGCGGCTATGACCAGGGCAACAACCACATCCGTTATTACGGCGACGTGCAGTTCCTCTATCTCACCCTCACCGACGACTACGGATTCACCGACGACCACATAACCGTCTGCTTCGCCGACGGGACCAACCCCGCGGTCGACAACTCCAGCGGCGGCAACTCCAATCCGGACTTCGACAGTGACGGGGACACGGATATCGATTTCGACGCCACCATGGCCGGCGTGACCTCGGGCTTCAACCAGATCGCCGCCAACGTGGGCAGTGACGATCACCTGTACCTCTTCACCACCGATCACGGCGGAGCCGGCAAGGGCGGGCAGGATCTGCCTCCCGAGGTCATCCTGAACCTCTGGGCGGCCGGCAGCCTGAACGATGACCAGATGAAGACCTGGCTCGACGCCATCCCCTCGATGTCCACCCACGTGGCGATGGAGCAGTGCTACTCCGGCGGCTTCCTCGGCGAATGCGTCCCCGGCGCCCAGCCCAGGACGTTCGCCTCTGCCGCCAACGGCTACGAGTCCTCCTGGGCCGGGAACACCTATCCCCAGTACGACGAGTGGGCCTACTGGTGGATCGGCGCCATGCACGGATCGGTGCCGGCGGGCGGCTCCTCCCCCGCCGGTGCCCTCCCCGGCAATCCCGATACGAACGGTGACAGCTACGTGAGCATGGGTGAGGCCGCAGCCGCCGCCCTGGCGTGGGACGCCTACGCTTCGAGCGGTCAGGAACACCCCCAGTACGACGACTCCCCCACCAGCTGCGGGGACCTCTACTACCTGGGCGGGCCGATCCCCGCCTCGATAGTCGAAGACGGAGGCCTCGTACCGTTCACCGGCAACCTGTCCGCCATGGCCAATCCGTTCTTCGGGTCGGCCGAGTTCAGGTTCACCCTCGCGGGCTCCGGCCACGCCGAGCTCTCGATAATGGACATGGCCGGTCGGAGGGTTGCCACGCTGGTCGACGGCTTCGTCGAGTCCGGCGAGCACACGGTCGCCTGGGATGGCGCATCCATGCCGGCAGGCGTCTATGTCGTGAGGTTCTCCGCGCAGGGCGCCGTCGAGACGCTCCGCGTGGTCAAGTTCTAGCTCCCGGAAACCGGGCGACGGGGGGCGGGTCGAAAGGCCCGCCCCCTTTACTGTCCACGGGACGGTCCCTTCGCACCCGGCCTCCCTGCCGCGTCGAGCATCTCTCGCGATCCAGAGGACTTCGGAGCAGGCTTTCTATAATGGAAAGCAATATTGACATTTTAGGAAGCTGATTTTACATTCCTTTGGCCGGGTTGGTATCGGCTGGAAGGACTGGAAATGGAAGAAGAACGCAAGGAGATACTCAGGATGCTCTCGGAGGGCATCATCGATGTCGATGGTGCCGAGAGGCTGCTCAAGGCTCTCGGGGAGAGGGACGAGAGAACCGCTCAGAGAGAGCGGCACCAGCGCTTCGAGAGGCATGTCGGAGCGGGCGCCCAGGCCGGGGTCTTCGCGTCCATCGCGGAGGCCATGTCGGGAATAGGTCCGGCAGTCAGGGATGCTGTCTCCGGGGCCATGAGCGACATGCCGGGCTCCTCAGACGACCCGGCGGGCGAAAACCTGCCCGAGCTGCACAGCGATGACGGCTCGTACGAGATCCCGACAGGGTCATCGCTCATAATCCGCAGCGCCGGCCGGAAGAGGCATGGCTCGGTGTCCGTGAAGGGCGTCGAAGGCCGGTCGCTCGTCGTGAGCTGCGACGGAGATGCCAGGCTCTACGGGGCCGGCGACAGCTACAGGCTCGTGTGGAGGCAGGGAGATCTGGAGGTCGGCGTGCCCGTGTCGGTCGCATCTCTGGATATCTCCATCAGCGGCGGGGATATCTCTGTCGAGGACGTCGGAGCGGACGCGAGGATCAGGACGATGGGGGGCGACCTCGAACTCCTCGGCGCCAGAGCGCACTTCGAAGCGCGCACGATGGGAGGGGACCTGATGATCAGGCTCGGACCCGGCTGGGTCTCCGACTCGGAAGCGGTCACGATGGGGGGCGACATCAGGGTCGAGCTGCCCGAAGCTCTCAAGGCATCCATCCAGGCCTCCACGATGGGCGGGGACATCAAGGCCGATCCCGGGCTGGGCGAGCTCCGCGTGCTCGCGAGGATACCCGGCGGGAAGGCCGTGCTCGATGCCGGAGGGGTCGGTGGGGCCTCTCTGACCGTGCGCACCATGGGAGGGGATATCCACCTCCGGAAGGCCCGGAGATGAGCGGATCTCAGATGCCACCGAGGTGCCCGTCCTGCGGAGGGGCGCTGGCGATAACGCGTCTCTGCTGCCCGGCGTGCGGCGCAGAGGTCAGCGGCGATTTCGACATGTGCCCGGTGTGCCGGCTCGAGAGCGGGCACAGGAAGATGCTGGAGCTCTTCCTGCATGCGCGCGGCAACCTGAGGGAGGTGCAGCGTGCCCTGGGGGTCTCCTACCCCACCGCCAGGCAGCGGGTTGAAGAGTTGTTCCGCGGGCTGGGCGGCGAGACGGCCGCGGCCGATCCGCTCGCTGTGCTGAGAAGGCTCCGCGCCGGGGAGATAGGTGTCGATGCCGCGGAGAAGCTCCTGAAGGGGGACTCCTGAGGGGTGACGCCAGGGGGCGGCTCTTCGGGGCCGTCCTCCTCAGTTCACATCGGCTAGAATGGCACAGAGCTCGGAGGAGTACTGGCCCACGGAAGGCGGGAGGCCGACTATCCTGTCGATCTCGGTGCCGTCGGCGCGGGCTATCACCACGCAGGGCGTCGTAGTGACGCCATAGCGCTCCGCAATCGGGAGGCCATCGACCGAGCGGGCCTCCACACGGAGCAGGACGAAGCTGCCGAGGGACGAGACGATCTCGGGCGATGTGAAGTAATCCTGCGACAGCGTTCTGCAGGGGCTGCAGGAGTTCTCGCATATCGCTATGAGCAGGGGCTTCCCCGCAGAATCCGCCGCGGCGCTGGCTGCGGCGAAGTCATCCTGGAACCAGCGCAGCTCGCAACCGGCATCTCCGGGGGAGATGCTCTCGCCGCTTCCATAGGCGATCAACAGCAGACCTGTGGCGACGACCAGCACTGCGAGCTGCTTCATTCTTCCTCCGCCGGGGTCCCGGCAAGGGTTTCGCTGTTTTAGCCGCAAAGATGCGACAAAAGTATATACCAGCGCAAGCCCTGCAGTTCCCCGCCTGCTACCGGAGGCCCGGATGAGACCTGTCACTCCCCAGTTGACGGTGGATGCGGTCATCGAGCTAGAGGACGGGCGGATCGTCCTTGTCGACAGGAAGTTCTACCCGTCGGGCTGGGCCCTTCCCGGCGGCTTCGTCGACCCTGGCGAGTCCCTGGCTTCGGCCGTGCGCAGAGAGGCCCGCGAGGAGACGGGGCTGGTCATCCGCGCCCTCGAGCTCTTCTGGGTCTACTCGATGCCCTGGAGGGATCCCAGAGGAGACACGGTAAGTCTGGTCTATGCCTGCAGCGCATCTGGAGAGCCCCTCGGGGGGGATGACGCAGCGGCGGCAAGAGGCTTTCCCGCGGACTGCCTTCCCTTCGACCGCATGGCCTTCGACCACGCGAAGATCCTGAGGCAATACCTGCGCTGGAGGGAGACAGGCGAGCGACCCTCCGTGGAGGAGTAGGCAGCCGGAGATGATGCCGGAAATGGAACAGGCCGCCCTGAGGCGGCCTGTTCCTTATGTAGTCGCTGCCGGTCCTAGAGGACCCTGAACTCTATCCTGCGGTTCTGCGCCTTGCCCTCGGGCGTGCTGTTCGACGCCACGGGGGTGGTCTCCCCGTATCCACGGGTGCTCAGCATCGATGAAGGAACACCCCTCTGCACGAGATACGCCCTCACGCTCTCGGCGCGGCGCTCGCTGAGGCCCTGGTTCATCGACTCGCCACCGTCGGAGTCTGTATGACCTCCGATCTCGACCCTTGCGCCGGTATTGGCCTTCAGGAGGTCTGCTATGCCGTCGAGGACGGGATAGGATTCGGTCTTGAGAGTGGCGCTGCCCGAATCGAAGTAGATGTTGGCGAAGCTCATGACCTGACCCTGGACCAGCGCCTTGCGCAGCTGGAAGTCGAGCGATGCGCCCTGGCCTCCCGTCACGACCGCGGTGAGCGTCGAGGGAGCGTGACCGGCGGCCTCGGCCTTGACCACCCAGGATCCGGCCGGAACTTCCATCGAGAAGGAACCGCTCGTGGTGCTGGCGGTCAGGCCCACATCCGGGATCGTGATCGTGGCCTGAAGCGGATCGCCGGTGTCGAAGTCCGAAACGGACCCGGTGAGGGTTCCTCCGGCCGGAGTCGCCGCGGCCAGCCTGAAGTCGGCGGGGACGGTCGCTCCGGCAGAGAGCGAGATGGTCGCGGAGATGGGGATGTAGCCCTCGGCCTCCGCCCTCGCCTCGATCGTGCCTGACCGGAGCACCGCGGTGTAGCGGCCCTCGGCGTCTGTCGCCACAGGCGTCGCGGAGTTGCCGGGGAAGGATATGGTCGCGGCCACCGGATTGCCCGTGGCAGCATCGGTCACAGTGCCCCGAAGTGTTCCGGAACCGGGAGCGCTGGTCAGCATGGAAGAGTCGAATCCAAGAGCCAGGAGCAGGCCCCAGTTGCCCGGGAGGCCGCCCGGGAGAGGGGGCTCGCCGGTCTCCCAGGGATCGGACTCGGTCCTGTCGAATGCCGAGAAGCCGATCTGGGCGGCGAGGTCGAGATAGGCTCCGTTCGACTTGTCGAGGAGCCTCATCCCGCCCATGAGGGTCATCGGCATGGAATATGCCGAGCCGCCTCTGGAGATGAAGGTCCTCATCCAGTACTCGGCGAAGAAGACGGCCAGATCGGTCGGATAATCGCCCGAGAGGCCGAACTCGATCGCATTGTCGCGCTGCTTGATCGAACCGAGGACCGGATCCTCGTACTCGAGGCCGTAGGAGCAGAAGCCCAAGTTCATCGAAGCCTCGCCGTAGCGGGGGTCGACGGCGGTCAGGAGCCCGTAGAGCCCGAAACCCAGGCTCCCGGTGCCCACGAGCGGGCGCCTGAGCTGCATCATCAGGTCCCCGGCGCCCCAGTAGCCGTCGTAGTCGGCGGCCGTGTCGGGGACGGCATCACCGAGCGGGGCCGACACGAAGGCCGCGCCGCCGGTTGTGAGCCAGTCCTTGAGCGGGTAGCTGTACTTGCCTGCGAGAGTGACGTCGCTGAAGTCCCAGACGGCGTCCACGAGTCCGATGTGGGAACCTCGCGGAAAGACCTGGTCGTAGGCGTACGCCGAAGCCTGGGCCCTGACGGAGAGGGCTGCCTCGAAATTCATGGGGAGGCCGATGCCGAATTCGATGACGGCGTCGGCCATGTGTTCGTGGTCGGTAATGGCGAGGGTGGTGTCGATGTCGGGGTCGTACCAGGGGGCGAATCTGACCGAGTCTTCGACCGCGGCTGTCTGATAGAGGAGGGAGACCCCGGTCGCATAGGTCCATTCACCCGGCGTGCGCGCGTCTATCACGTGGTAGAGGCCGCGCAGCCCAAGGGCTCCGGGGGCGGCTGCCGCCATGCCGGCGAGGAGCAGGCAGGACAGCGGGATTAACAGCATGCCAGTACGCATTCAGCCTCCGAAAGTCCTCCGGGACCACCCCGGAACGAAGAGGGGGCGGGCATCCGCCCGCCCCCTCTCCAGGGCCCTCTAGTTGACGGAGAGGACCGTGAACTCGATACGCCGGTTCTGTGCCTTGTTGGCTGCGGATGTGTTGGGGACGACCGGCTGGGTTTCACCGAAGCCGAGAGTGCTGAGCCTGCTCGCGGTCACGCCGTGGTTCACGAGGTAGTTGAACACGGACATCGCGCGCTGCTCGCTCAGGGTCTGGTTGTAATCGTTGCTGCCGTCAGAGTCNGTGTGACCNGAGATCTGCACTCTGGCGTTCTCGTTCTCGATCAGCGTGGCGACCACTCCGTCGAGCACCGGGTAGGACTCCGGCTTGATGTTCGCGCTGGCGACATCGAAGTAGATGTTGTTGAAGCGGAGTACCTGACCCTGCTGGAGGGCCGGGCGCAGCTCGAAGTTGACGACGGTCGTGCCGTCGGCGGGGACGACCACGGCCTGGGTCTTGGGCAGGAAGCCCTCGGCCTCGGCCTTGACTGTCCAGGTGCCGGCGGGCACGGAGAGCTGGTAGACGCCGTCAGCGCTGGCGGTCACCGTGATCGGCTGCAGGGCGTCGATCACCGAGACGGTGGCGACGATGGGATCGCCTGTCTCCTGGGCGGTGACTGTGCCTGCGACCATGCCGTTCCTGGCGGCCGGAACGAGGGAGAAGTCCTTCACTATGCCCTGGCCGCCGTCGATGACGACGGTCGCGGAAGCCGGCACGAAGCCTTCGGCAGCGACGGTCATCGGGATGCTCCCGGCGGGGACCGTGACGATGTAGTAGCCTGTGGCGTCAGGGGTGACGGTCGGGATGGTGGTGCCGGGGAAGCTCAGCGTGCAGGGCACCGGGGTCCCGTCGACCGAGCTGGTGATCATGCCGGAGATCCTGCCCTCGGTGGGGGTCGTCTCGGGGACGATCAGGTCGCTCGAGAACGCCAGCGAGAAGCCGACGCCCCAGTCGTTCGTGCCGCCGCCGGGGAACGGCGAGTGGTCGATCCTGTCGTCCTCCGTGACGGCACCCTGCTGGTACAGCTCGTGGCCGAGGTCGAAGTACTCGAAGTCATAGTCGGTGAGGCCGAGGTCGAACGAGATGTCCATGAAGGCGCCGCTGCGGGTGATGAAGCGGATGCCCGGGGTCAGATAGGAGACGCTCTGGTTGCCTTCCCTGTCCATGTACTCCTGGATGGAATACTCGACGAACGGGATGGCGAACTTCGTCGGGAACTCGATGCCGGCGCCTGCCTCCAGCACGTTGTCCTCGACGTTCAGGTGCACGGGGACGCTGTCGCTGAAGGTGACGACTTCGCTGGAATCGTCATAGGCGAAGCGGAAGTCGATCATGTCGAAGGTCTGCTTGTAGTGAGCCCAGCCCACGTTGGTGTGGAAGCGAAGAGGCGTGCTGGGCCAGACCTGCGCACAGTCGAGGGAGATGAGGGCGCCCACGCCGAAACTGGTGTGCCCGGTGCTGATGGAGGGTCTTCTCATCTCGAACATGGGCATGTCATCGAACCAGCGACCGTCGTAGTCCTCGGAGGTGGTCGTCTCGTTCGAACTCGGCGCGAATGACCACCAGTTCTGGAGCCCCAGCCACACGAGCTCGTTCGAGGGGGTGGGGGTGAAACCGAGCTTCATGCCGATCCTGGCGTCGCTGATGCCGTCGACGCCGTCCCACCGGCCGCTGATGAGGCCCCGGGGCTGGACCAGGTCTCTCTCGTAATAGTTGACGGCATAGGAGAGCCTCGCTCCGAGCTCGAGGAAGTTGGTGAGACCGTAACCGATTACGAAGTGGCCATCGGCGTAGTGTTCCTTGTCGGCGACATCGAGAGTGTCGTCGAGAGTCGGAGAATGGTCGGCGTAGCGGAAGACCATACCGTCGATCTCGTTGGTGCTGGCCCAGTAGCGGGCCATGAGACCGAAGGCGATCTCGCCCTCTCCGATGGGGCGTGCATCAACGACCCTGTTGATGCCGCGATAGCCCATGAACGACGGCAGCGCGAAGGCTGTCGAAGCCATGAGCACGACGAAGGAGAGGACAACGAAAGTTGCCAGTCTCATCGAGACCTCCCTTGATTAGTGCCCGTTCATAGGATATATGAGAATCTTCCAAAGGCCCTCTGTCAATGGCGGAAGGCGGTGTCGAAGGCTTTGGCATCCAGGCGGATTCTCGTCAGGGGCTCGGTCCAGGGGGTCGGCTTCAGGTGGTGGGTTTCCAGAAATGCCATCCTGCTAGGCATTTCCGGCGAGGTTTGCAACCTCTGCGACGGTTCGGTGGAGATACTCGCGTCCGGGAGCGGCGAAGCCCTCGCGGAACTCGAGGAGATGTGCAGGAAAGGCCCCTCCGGCGCCCTGGTCGAGTCGCTGGAAACGATGGAGATCGACATTGTGCCGCCCCCGGGCTTCCGGGTGTCCCGCGGCACCTCCCTGCGGGAGCTGACACAGAAAGGCGGACGCCTGTGAAGAGATTCATTCTTGCAGTCCTGCCGGCCCTTGCCGTGGCGACGGCATGGGATCCGCTCTACTACCAGAACCTCTATTCGGTCCTTCCTTCGACGGAGAGCGACGGGGATGTCGCGCTCGGCTTCTTCAGCGCATCCGGCTACTGGGCGACCGATTCGTCGGGCTCCAGCGAGCTGCACGACTACGGCACCTCGCTCTCCGTCCTCCGCGTCCAGGCCGTCGGGAGATACGGGCTCACCAACAGCCATACCATCGGCGTGATCATCCCCGCCTTCCTCCAGCTCTCAGGGGAGGGTGACTCCACCGGTGCAGGGATCGCCGATCCCTGGATCACACTGGACGGATGGATCGAGAGGGATCCCATGATCCTGGCTCGGGGGGCGTTGAGGATACCTCTCAAGGGCTATCTAGAATCCGGCGACTACACCGAGAGCGACAGGCACCTGGCGTTCGACGGCGCGGTCTCGGTCGAGAGCATGGTCTCCCCCGGGACTTCACTGCGCGGGACGGCCGGTCTGCGCTACTGCCTGGCCGCCTGGGACGGAATCCCGAGGTCGCCCAGGGACTCCGCCAGCACGAGGCCCGGGCTCGAGGTCAGGATGACCGGCTTCGCCGTCTTCGGGGCCAATCCGGAGCTCGACCTGAGGATCGGCGGGGAATTCGCCACCAGGGGGGACTACAGCGCCGAGATCGACGGCAGCTGGGAAAGCGTGGACAACACCTCCCGCAGCAGCTTCGACCTGAGGGCGGGCTTCGATCTGGACAGCGGGGGCACGGACATCACGGCCGACGTCTACTACAGGCTCTCGGGCGCCAACACCGTCAAGGAATGGGGCCTCATGCTGACGGGCCTCGGGCTGGACTTCACGGACCTGTTCGGGTCGTCGGGGAGTTCGCGGTGAGGCGGACCCTGCCTTTCGTCGCCGCGCTCCTTCTGGTTGCGCTCCTCGGAGTCACCGGAATCCTGGAGAGCCCCGGGGCGGAGATCCGGTCCGCGGCCGGAGGATATGTCCTCGCGGCGTCCTCGGGCGCCTCCGAGGAGGCCTGTGCCCTGCTGACGGACAGCCTCTCGGAATTGATCGCGCCCCAGGCCTTCGGCCTCCTGCCCGCGCCTCCGCAGGCCTCCTCCACAGATCTCGGCCGGGAGGAGCCCCGCGGTTTCTCCGCCTCGATCGAGCTGTCCGACGGCTCGACCCGCACCGTCTGGCTGCGCAGGGAGGGCGGCTCGTGGAGGATTTCGGGGGATTCCTGGCTCGACGGCGTGCTGGGGGCCGCCGGGATGCTCTGCAGGGAGTACGGTCTGTCAGTGCTTGCCGGGATCGCAGGAGGAGAGGCCGCATCGGACTTCTCCTGCCCTGTCACGGGAGCCCCGTACTCCGTGGATGCAGCCCGCGGAGTCCTGATCTGCCCCGCCGGGCATCTGGGCGACGGCCTGGCCATCGGCGGGGATGCCTGCGCCGCGCGCCGTTCGGAAGTCGCCCGGGAAGTCAGCCTCTTCGTCTCGCAGGGGCATGACCTCCCCCTGTCGCCGGGCGACATGTGGTCCGAGAGCGGAGGCGCGATCGGGCAGCCCGGAGGATACAGGTGCCCCGACAACGGGTACAGCTACTACGAGATCAGGGATTCCTCCGTCTGGTGCCCGTTCCATGCCGCGGGGACTCCGGTTCCGGGGCGGGAGCCGTCCGACGGGGACGGGGAGGCCGCTCAGCCATGACCCCTTCCGACAACTTCGTCTCCACGGAGGACAGGCTCTCCGCACTCTGCTCGAAACTCGCCGGCTCTCCGGCGGTCGCCGTGGACACCGAGTTCCACAGCGAGAGGCGATTCTGGCCGGAGCTGTTTCTGGTGCAGCTCGCCGACTCCTCCGGGGCGTGGGCGGTGGACCCGGCCCAGGGGCTCGATCTCTCTCCGCTCGCAGTCCTCATGGCGGACGACTCCATCGTGAAAGTCATGCACTCCTCGAGGAACGACATCGCCATCCTCAGGCGCTACCTCGGGGTGGAGTTCCGGAATGTCTTCGACACGCAGCTCGCGGCAGCCTTCCTCGGATACGGGGAGCAGAGCAGCCTGTACAACCTCCTCACGGATGTCTGCGGCATCAGGGCCAAGAAGGCCTTCTGCCTCAGCGACTGGTCGCGCAGACCCCTCGCCGACGAGCAGATAGAGTACGCCCTGGACGACGTGCGCCATCTCATGCCCCTGTATGCCAGGCTGGGAGCCGAGCTGAAGCGCAAGAAGAGGTTCGACTGGTACGCCGGAGAGGCTTCGAGCCTTGTCGAACCCTCGAGCTACGAGGTGAACGTGGCCGAGATGTACAGGCGCGCCCGTTCCGCGGGCAAGCTCAAGAAGGCCAACCTCCCCGTCCTCTGGGCGCTCGTGGGCTGGAGGGAGCGCAAGGCCATGGAGCTCGACAGGCCCAGATCCCACATCGCCCAGGACTCCATGCTCGCCAGGCTGGCCATGATGTCCCCCGGCTCCATGGACAGCCTCGAGAGGCTCCGCGGCATGCCTTCAGGCTATATCGCGAAGTGGGGGTCCGAGGTGCTGGAGGTCGTCAGGCAGGCCGTCGCGAATCCCCCCTCCGACGTCCCCGAGATCCCGTACCAGCGCCCCGACGGGGCCGCCTCGGCGCGTGCCGACATACTCAGGATCTACCTCAAGCAGAAGGCCCATTCCATCAGGATAGCGCCCTCGCTCCTGCTGCCCAGGGAGACGCTGGACAGGCTATGCTCCCTGAGCCGCGCCGAAGCGATGGCTTTCATCGACGGGTCGGAGCTGGCCGGCTGGAGGAGGGAGGCCCTCTCGGAGGACCTGAAGGCCCTTCTCTCCGGCAGGCTGGCCCTGGTCCTGGGCTCCTCGTCTTCGGGGGGCCTGAAGTTCGTGAAGACCTGAACCTGGATTCCGCGCTCCTGTCCTGTCACGCGGATCGAGCCGCCGTCAGGACGGACCCGTTTCGAGAGGAGCCGACGTGAAGAGAGCGATGCTGTTCGTCCCGGCGCTGGCCGTCTTCCTGCTGACCCTCGGCTGCGGGGGAGGGTTGAAGGCCGGAGACGAGGTCGTTGCGGAGCTTTCCCGCGACCAGGAGATCGGTGATCTGGCCGACGATGCCGAAGCGTCCTTCCTCGAGGCCGGAAGGCCCGTGCAGGAGAGCTTCCCGTGCGCGTCCCACGCTCTCAGGGCCGGGAAGTCCCTGGTCATCGAGGCCGAGAGCGATGACTTCGATCCGGTGCTGGCGATCGTGGACAAGGAGGGGGCGCTCATCACGGTGTGCGATGACTGGTCGGGCTCGACCGGCGCGCGCGTCGTGGCCGCCGACATCCCCGGCGGCGCCCGGCTCCTGGTTTTCGGCGTCGACGGTGAGCGGGGGGAGTACGAGCTGACCGTGAGCGAGGCCGAGGACAAGGACATGGAGGAGTACCTGGCCGCGACCGTCCTGTCGGAAGGGACGCTCGAGGGTGAGAAGTGCGGAGACAAGGAGGACGACCTCATGGACGAGCTCCTCTCCGACGCCCTCGAGGACTATTCCTGGCTCGGCACCTACGCCGGCGCCTCCGTGATCCCGTTCGAGGTGACCGAGGACGGGCTCTGCTCGATCAGCCTCGTATCGGACGACTTCGATCCCATACTGGCCGTCGTGGCCGTCGACGGGGACGAGTACGACTACGTGGGCTACAACGACGACTTCGGCGGCGAGCTCTACTCGCGGATCGATCTCGTCCTGGAGCCGGGGAGCTACGAGGCTGTCGTCCTCAGCTACGACGAGGAGGGAGAGGGCTCCTTCGAGCTCTCGATGCACAGGTATCCCGCGGAAGCCCTGACCCCGTCCATAGTGGATGCCGGAGCTCCGGGGACCCTCTACACGGGAGAGATAGCCGAGGGTGCCAACCTGGCAGCCGGCATCTGGGAGACCATCTCCACGGACAGGCCCTACGAGGTGCTGACCTCGGCGGCCTCCCCGTGCGCATTCTTCGAGTTCACGATTTCCCAGGCCGAGGTCGGGCTCTACGACGTGGAGGCGGCATCGGAGGATCTGGACGCCTATCTCACCCTGGTGAGGCGTGACGACGGGACCGTCACCTGGGTCGCATCGAACGACGATGCCTCGGGCGGCACCGATTCCAGGATCACGAGGGTGCTCCCGGAAGGCTCCTACGTCGCCATGGTCAGCACCTACGACGACACGGGCAGCGGCTCCGTGGAGTTCAGCTACCAGCCATCGACGGTCTCCATGATCCCGCTGGTCGCGGGGAGGCCCGTGGACGGCGAGATAAGCTATGAAGCGCCCCAGCTCGCCTATACCTTCGAAGCCATGGCCGGCAGGGCGTATACGATAACGGCGACCTCGCTGGACATCGAGGGATCGCTGGACCCCTACATCGAGGCCATAATGCCCGACGGATCGCAGCTCACGGACGACGACGGGGCCGGGTACCCCAACTCAAGGCTCGTCGTGGATGCGATAGGAGAGCAGACCGGCCGGGTGATCCTGATCGTCAGGGATCTCTCCAACTCGGGCACCGGCCGGGTCAGGGTCGAGATGAGCGAGGAGCGCAGCACACAGGCCGAAGTGTTCGCGACCTTCGACTGAGGAGACGATCCGGGAGCGAAGAGGGCGGCCGCGAGGCCGCCCTCTTTCCACATATGCCGGGTCGTCAGGCTATTCCTGGAGCTCCAGCATGTAGAGCCTCGGATAGTCGGTGGGATTGGCGCTGAAGGCCAGTATCCCGCCGTCGTCCACGGAAACCTGCCAGTAGCGGCCCTCCTGCGGCTCGCACTCCACCGCTGCCACGAAGAGGAGCTGTCCCTCCTGGTCGAAGACGTCGAAGGTGGGGATGTCCTCCCATCCGCGGCGGACCCACAGGCGATCCTGCCTGTCGAGGTACAGGCCCGCGATGGACGCCCTGTTGGGCTCGGGCTCCCAGTTGATCATCTCGGCAGGCGCGCCGGAGGAGGCCATCCTCTCCTCGACCATGGCCGTCTCGTCCGCGATCTCCTCGGGCGTCTTGGGGACGGGCGTGTAAGGCTTGTCGATGGTGAGGTACAGAGTCCCGTCCGGCTCGTAACAGTCGATCGAGTACATCTCGGAGGTCATCGGAGCGCGGAACACCCTGCCGTTCGTGGCCGACGCCGCGAAGGAGAACATGCTCTCCCCGTACGACGCCATGAGGTTCTCGGGATCGAACGGGGCCATGTCCGAGAAGTACGTCACCACCGGGGCGGTGGATGTGTCCCACCGCGCCAGGCTGAACCCCATCATCATGCCGTCGTCGTTCTGCTCGAACTCGGGCTTCAGACCCACGAAGGCCACGCTGTCGACCGCGGCGATGCTGACAGGGGCGGTGGGGAAGAAGCCCTCGAGGCATTTCGTGTAGACGCCAGCCGCGTCGAAGAAGCTTATCCTGCGGGCCATGGCGTCGGATACCGCGATGCCCCCGCCGGTCATGCATGTCATGCCCGACGGCATGAGGAACTCGCCCGGCCCGCTCCCCTGCCTGCCCAGGCCTCCGAGGAAGGAGCCATCGGCGGAGTAGAACAGGATCGAGCACTTCTTGAGGTCGAGGACGGCGATCGAGCCGTCCGGCATGTACATGGCGGAGACTATCTGCCCGAAGACGAAGTTGCTGTCGCCGAGCTCGATTCCGATGCTGTCCGAGCGCAGTATCGTCATGTGGGGGGCCGAAGCCGCCCATTCGACCTCGGCCCGGGTGGACTCGGCCGGCCCGCCTCCGCCCCCGCAGGCGGCGAGAAGCATGGCCGCCGTCAGGGCTGCCGCAACTGAAGCTCTCATCGGAGCACCTGTTCCTTTCTCCTCGGGTCAGAGGTTGAAATAGAGGAAGTGTTCGAGAGGGTGCGGATTCCCTGCGAACTGGGAGTTCTCATCCCTCTTCAATTCGATGTATGCATCTATCAGGTCGGGCTCGAAGACACCCGACGACTCCAGGAAGGCCCTGTCATCCTCCAGGGCCGAGAGGGCTGCGGCGAGGCTGCCGGGCAGCAGTGCGAGGCCCGAGGTGTCGTATCCCGGGGCGAACACGTTGTCGTCGATCGGCCCGTAACCGAGATCCTCGGGAATCAGGTTCCTCCTGACGCCGTCGATCGCGGCCATGAGGATGGCGGACATGCAGAGATAGGGGTTGCCCGCCGCGTCCGGGACCCGGTACTCGAATCTCATCGCATCGGCGGTCCGGGCATATGCCGGCACCCTGATCGCAGCGCTCCTGTTGGGGCCTGAGTAGAAGCGGTATACCGGCGCCTCCTGGTTGGGGACCAGGCGGTGGTAGCTGTTGACGCTGGCGTTCGTGAACGCGCAGAGAGCCGGGGCGTGGAGAAGGATGCCGGCGATGGCGCTCCTCGCCGTGTTGCTGAGGCTGCAGTAGCCGTTTTCGCAGTAGAAGATCCTCTCCTCGCCGTTGAGGAAGAAGAGATGGAAGTGCATGCCGCTTCCCGGCTCGCCCTTCATGGGCTTCGGCATGAACGTGGCGGCCAGGTGGTGACGGAGCCCGATGTTCCTTACTATGTGCTTGGTGATCATGATATTGTCGGCGGCGCTGAGGAAGGGGGAGAAGGCGACTTCCACCTCCATCTGGCCCATCCTGCCGACCTCGTGATGGTGATACTTCACCAAGATCCCGGCCTCCTGCATGGCCCCCGATATCTCGGCCCGCACATCGTGGAGGCTGTCTACGGGGAACATGCGGTGGTAGCCGCTCTCGCCCTGGTGGAACAGGCCCAGCGCCTCCGGCGTGGCGGCGCTGGAGGGCGATTCCATGCTGCCGAACTCGTAGCCGACCCTGCAGTGCTCGTTCGAGAACAGGGCCTTGTCGAAGAGGTAGAACTCGAACTCCGGCGCCCAGAAGCTCTCCGTTGCGAATCCCGACGACTTGAGCAGCTCCTGGGCCTTGCGCGCCACTCCGCGCGGGTCGCGCGAATAGGGCCTGCCCGTGTCCGGATGGACGATGTCGGCGATGACACAGAGGGTCGGCCGGGCGGTGAACCTGTCCTCGAACACCCTTCGGGGGTCCGGGATCAGGGCCAGATCACCCGCCTCGGTGGACGTCATCCCCGGAAGCGTCGATCCGTCGAATCCGATGCCCTTCTCGAAGAGGTCCCTGTTCGCGTTCCTCGCCGGGATGGTCACATGCCGCCAGAAACCGGGCAGGTCGGTGAACCTGATGTCCACCTCTTCGAACTCGCCGTCTGCGAGCCTCTTCTGGAGCACCTGCGCAATACCGCTAGCAGTCGTCAACTTGAACCTCCGCGTCTGGTGGCCAGAGACTCGATGCCTTCCCTGAGGATCTTGCCCAGCTCCTCCGGGGGGACCTCGCCCGTCAGCCTGACCCCGCCTGAGAAGAGAACGACTCCCGCCGGAGTCCCGATGACTGCCAGGTCGGCCTCGCCGGCCTCACCCGGCCCGTTCACCTCGCATCCCATCACGGCAACTGTGAAATCCCCCTGCATGCCGGAGAGCAGCCCGGCGACCTCGCCGGCGAGGCCTGCGACATCGATCCGGGTCCTCGCGCATGTGGGGCAGCTCACTATCCTCGGCCTCCCGCGCCTCAGGCCCAGGGAGGACAGTATCTCCCACGCAACAGGCACCTCCTGCTCGGGAGGGCCGGAGATCGACACCCTGATGGTGTCCCCGATCCCGGCGGCCAGGAGCAGCGAGGCGGCCACCGCGCTCCGGGCCGAGGCCGTCAGCGGGGGCCCCGCCTCCGTGACCCCGATGTGGAGCGGATAGTCACACCCGGCTGCCGCGAGCGTCACGGCATCCACGGTCAGCAACGGGTCGCTGGCCTTCATGGAGAGCACGATGTCGGGGAACCCGGCCTCCTCGAGGATGTCGAGATGTCGCCTGGCCGCGGCCCACATGGACTCCGGGGTGACCCCGCCCATGCTCTTCCGCAGGTCCGCGGGGATGCTGCCGGAATTGATGCCCACCCTTATCGGCACGCCCAGCGATCCCGCCCGGTGCGCTATCTCGAGCACATCCGCCCTCCGGGTCATGTTCCCGGGGTTGAGCCTGAGCTTCGCAACTCCCGAGTCGAGGGCCCGCAGGGCCAGGTCGGCCCTGAAATGGATGTCCGCCGCCAGGGGCACCGGCGAACCCGACACTATTTCCGGAAGGGCATCCGCGGATGCGTCGTCGGGCACGGACACCCTCACCAGCTCGGCACCCAGGGCGGCCAGGCGGCGGATCTGGTCGAGAGTGCCCGCGGCGTCGGCCGTGGATGTGTTGGTCATCGACTGGACACGGATGGGGTTGTCCCCTCCGATCCCGAGGGTCCCCGCACTCACTGTCCTGCTTTTCCTGCGGACGATCTTCATGCTCGTACCGCCAATACCCAGCGGGGCCTGCCCGCCAGATCCCGCCCGCTTCGGACTTCGCGCCACCCTGGGTAGCACTGCATCATCCGGACCAGCCGTCCGGGCTGGCGCCCCGAGGCCTCCAGCGCAAGGACCCCCCCGCTCTTCAGACATCGCGGGGCATCGGAGACCAACTGCCTGACAGCTTCCAGGCCGTCGGGGCCGCCATCCAGCGCCAGCCGCGGCTCGAACAGGCGCACTTCCGGCTGGATCGAGCCCATGTCCTGCGTGCGTATGTATGGAAGATTGGCCACTATGCCGTCAAATCCGGCTCCCAGGCCCCCGAGGAGGTCGGAGACGGCGAAGGAGACGTCGGCTCCCAGGGCGGATGCGTTCCTGGCGGCCAGAGCCAGGGCTTCAGAGGAGATGTCGCAGCCTGTGACCCTTGCGCCGGGATAGCGGAGAGCCAGCGCGATGGCTAGCGCCCCTGTGCCCGTGCCCACGTCGAGCAATGCCGAAGGCGCCTGCGGGAGAGCCTCGGTGAACCTCTCGAAGACGATCTCGGTCTCGGGGCGGGGGATGAGGGCGGCCGGCGAGCAGGAGATCCTCAGACCCAGGAACTCGGTGCTGCCGACGATGTACTGCACGGGCTCCCTGCAGAGCCTCCGCCCGACCATGCGCTCGAAGCGGGAGAGCTGATCGGGCGACAGATCCGAGCGAGTCGCCAGGAGCAGCTCCGTCCTGCCGAGGCCGAGGATTTCCCGGAGCATGATGGAGGCGTCGGTCGCGGCGCCGGGGCAGCCCGCCTCCCTCAGCCGCCGACCGGCCGAAGAGAGCGCCTGGGCGACCGTCATCTCGGGCGGGCGGTCTGTGCCGAGGACTTCTCGGCGAGGAGCCTGTCCTGCTCCTCCCGGATCAGGGGGTCGATGACCTGGTCGAGGTCGCCCGCGAGCACCGCGTCGAGGTTGTGGAGGGTGAGGTGGATCCTGTGGTCCGTCACCCTGGACTGCGGGAAGTTGTACGTCCTGATCTTCGCGCTGCGGTCGCCGCTGCCCACCATGCTGCGCCTCGCTTCGGCGCGCTGGGAGTCCTGCTGCTCGCGCATCAGCGCCAGGAGGCGGGAGGAGAGCACCTTCAGGGCCTTGGCCTTGTTCTTGTGCTGGCTCTTCTCGTCCTGGCAGGTCACGACCAGGCCCGTGGGCAGGTGCGTGATCCTCACCGCGGAGTCCGTGGTGTTGACGCTCTGGCCCCCCGGGCCCGTCGAGCGGTAGACGTCGATCTTGAGTTCCTCGGGCTTGATGTCGATCTCGACCTCCTCGGCCTCCGGCAGGATGGCCACCGTGCATGCCGAGGTGTGTATCCTCCCGGACGCCTCCGTCTCCGGCACTCTCTGGACGCGGTGGACGCCTGCCTCGTACTTCATGCGGGCGTAGACCTCCTTGCCCGTCATGGAGAAGACTATCTCCTTGAANCCTCCCAGCTCGGACGGCCGGCTGCCCAGGATCTCCACCTTCCATCCGCGCCTCGCCGCGTATGCGGAGTACATGCGGAAGACGACCGCGGAGAAGAGCGCCGCCTCCTCGCCGCCCGTGCCCGATCGGACCTCGACTATCACGTTGCGCTGGTCGTTCTCGTCACGAGGGAGCAGCATCCGGCGCAGCTCGTCGTCGAGCTCCTCCCTGAGCCTCTCGAGGCCGGGGGTATCCTCCCTGGCGATCGTCATCAGGTCGGGGTCGCCGCTGTCGAGGGCCTCGCGCATCTCGGCGAGGGAGGCCTCGTTCTTCTCGATGGCCGCGAACACCTGCAGTATCCTGCCGAGCGACGCCCTCTCGGAGGCGAGCGCCTTCAGCGCGGGGGGGTTCCTCTGGATGGACGGGGAGCAGAGCTGCTCGTCGATCTCGGCCAGCCGGGCGTCTATGGCCTCTCTCTCAGCCAACGGGTTCCTCCATCACTTCGACCCCCGCGCCGGGGTCGCCACCGGTTGCGAGCATGAGGGCCGCGGCCGCGACCTCGAGCTCCTCCCTGCCCGCCCTCCTGGTCGTCATCCTCTGGAGGAGCATGCCCGGAGCGGAGACCGCCCTGGCCAGCGCGGAGGTCTCGAGATGCCTGTCGGCCAGGCGCAGGACCTCGTATCCCAGGCCCATGACAAGGGGCAGGAGCGGGAGGTGGTAGAGGACCCTCCAGTGCGCCGCCGGGGGTATCCCCAGGACTGCGGTGGCCGCCGTGTCCACTATGGCGTAGAAGAGTATGCCCAGCACGATCACCAGGAGCAGGAAGCTGGTGCCGCACCTGGGGTGCAGAGGGCTCTCCGCGAGCGAGGCCTCCTGGAGGGGCTCCCCGCCCTTCTCCCAGGCATGGAGCGTCTGATGCTCCGCGCCGTGATATACGAACACCCTCCGCATGGCCGGCATCAGGGAGATCGAGGCCACGTAGGCGAAGAAGGCTGTCACCCTGAAGCCGCCTGCGAGCAGGTTGATCCAGAGGCTTTCGCGGCCCCCGGGCAGTATCAGCAGAGCAAGGCGGAGGGGGAGCCACGCGAACAGGACGAGGGCGAGCAGCAGGCCCAGGGCCGTGGCCATGAAGGACTGGAAGCCGCCGCTCTTCTTCCCGGGGTCCCGCGGCTCGGCCTCGTCGGCCGACCAGTTCAGAGCGGAAAGGCCGATCCTGAGGGAGTCGATCAGGGATGCGGCCCCCCTGAAGACGGGCTTCTTCCAGATATCCCTGCCGCCTCCCAGGGGCTTCGTCCCGATGAAACCGGCGCGGATGGCCCCTCCGGGCGTTCTGACCGCAACTGCGGACTTCGCGCCCGAGCGTATCATCACGCCTTCGATGACAGCCTGTCCTCCGGCCTTGGGCTTCGCCGGACATCGTTCCACGGAACCGCCTCCTGACGAAACGAGGGGGGCCGCAGCCCCCCTCGGGATGAACAGCTCTGCCCGGCTAGGAGCGCTTGTTGCGCTGCTCCGCCGTGTACCTGCGGTTGTATCGGTCGACCATGCCTGCGGAGTCGATGAGCTTCTGCCTGCCGGTGTAGAAGGGGTGGCAGTTGGAGCAGATGTCGAACTTGATGTCGCCGGCGGTCGAGCGGGTCTTCACCACATTGCCGCACGCACAGGTGAAGGTGACCGCTTCGTACTTCGGATGGATTTCCTTCTTCAACTGAGGCTCCCTGCTTGAGTTGCGGGCGATTATTGAGAGAGGGAGGCCATCGCGTCAAGGAACCTGCGGTTCGACTTGTGCTGCGACATCTGCTTCTTCAGCAGCTCCATCGCCTCCACCGGATTCAGGTCGACGAGGATCTTCCTCATTATCCACATCCTGCTCAAGGTCTCGTCGTCGAGCAGGAGCTCCTCGCGGCGGGTTCCCGACTTCGTGATATCGATGGCGGGGAACACTCTGCGATCAGCCAGGCGCCTGTCGAGCACTATCTCGCTGTTGCCCGTGCCCTTGAACTCCTCGAAGATGACCTCGTCCATCCTGCTGCCCGTGTCCACGAGAGCGGTGCCGACTATCGTCAGGCTTCCGCCCTCCTCGATCTTGCGGGCCGCTCCGAAGAAGCGCTTCGGCCTCTGGAGGGCGTTGGAGTCCACTCCGCCGGAGAGGATCTTGCCCGAGTGGGGGATGACCGTGTTGTTGGCCCGGGCGAGCCTGGTGATGGAGTCGAGCAGTATGACCACGTCGTGCTCGCTCTCCACGAGGCGCTTCGCCTTCTCGAGGACGATGTCCGCCACCTGGACGTGCCGCTTGGGGGCCTCGTCGAAGGTGGAGCTGATCACCTCTCCGCGCACGTTCCTCTTCATGTCGGTGACCTCTTCGGGCCTCTCGTCGATGAGGAGGACGATCAGGATGGTCTCGGGATGGTTGGCGGCGATGCTGTTCGCGATGTGCTGGAGGAGGAAGGTCTTCCCCGCCCGGGGCGGCGACACGATGAGGGCGCGCTGGCCCATGCCCAGAGGGGTGAGGATGTCCATGATGCGGCCGCACATCTCCTCGGGGCCGGTTTCCAGGATGAACCTGCGGTCGGGGTAGTAGGGGGTGAGGTCGTCGAAGCTGCGCCGCGTCCTGGCCAGCTCGGGGCTCTTCATATTGACGGTTTCCACGCGGAGGAGTGCGAGGTACTTCTCGCCTTCCTTGGGCTGCCTGACCTGGCCCGAGATCGTGTCCCCGGTGCGAAGGCCGAACCGCTTGATCTGGGATGGCGAGACGTAGATGTCGTTCGTGCCCGGAAGGTAGTTGGCCTCGGAGGCGCGCAGGAAACCGTAACCCTCCGGGAGGATCTCGAGGACGCCGGTGGCGAATTCGAGGCCGTTCCGCTCGGTCTGACCCTCCAGCAGCTTCTGGATGAGCTCGCGCTTGCGGGTTCCGGAGGAGCCCTTGATGTTGATGGCCTTTGCAATGGCCTGGAGCTCGACCAGGGTCTTGCCCTCGAGGTCGGCCAGGGAAAGTCCTTCGAGAGGCCTGTCTGTCATCTCACCTTCTCTTCAAGGGTGGGGCCGGGGGCCTGAAACGGCCGCGAAAACCGGTGATATGATCCGATGTTCTCATCTTCCAGCGGGACTGCTTTTTTCCAGGGTGTTATTATGGAAAGCACTACATACATGAAAGGCAATGCGGCGGGTGTCAACCCCTTGCATATGAATGACAGGCTTCCTGCGCGCCGGCCGCGACACCAGCCCGGCGGTTCGCCATAGTCCGGGCGTCCCAGCATCGCGCCACGGAGGCCCGGATGATCCTTGTCGACATAGCCTGCTGGCTGGTGTTCGCCCTCGCAGCAGTCGCCTGCGTCACGGGCGCCCTCGTGGACGGAGTACCCGAAGGCCCTGCCTCGGTGGCCGTCTCGGCATCCTTCGCCGTGCTCGCGTTCGGGGCGGCAGCCCTCTCCGCACGCCGCAGCTCCAGGCTCCGCCTCGACCGGGCCGCTGCCGCTGCGGGGCTGATGGCGGCTGCGCTCAGGCTGTCCGGCGGCATGGAGGGATACCTCTTCCCCGCCGCCTTTCTCTTCCTCCTCTGGATGGCGCTCCCGCCCCTCTCGGGACCGGTCATGGAGGCCGGTCTGGCGATCGGAGTGGTGGAGGCCGCCTCGGAGCTCCTGTCCGGGCCGGGCGGGATGGGCTCGGTAGGGGAGAGGGTGATGCCCGCCCTCCGGGCCCTGCTTGCGATACCGATCTTCGCCGCGGTCTGCGACTTCCTGCTGGAGAGACCCGCGGAGCGCGAGGGCGCAGCCGCCCAGGGAGCCGGGCTGTGCAGGGAGGAGAGGAACTCGATGCTCCACCTCGTCACGGGCTTCTCGACATCCGGCTCGGTCGCCGCTGCAGTGCATGCAGCCATCTCGTGGCTGACTGAGTCCGAGAAGGGGCTGACCGCGACGGTCGCGCTGCTGGACGACGACCCCGCATCGCTCAGGGTTTACGAATCGATGGGCCCGCTCTCTGCCGGACGATCCGGAAAGGCCTTCCCCCACGGGGAGAGCGTGGCCGGCTGGGTGCTCAGGAGCGGTGGCTCCGTCCGGCGCAACGGCCTCAGGCTCGGCGACAGGCAGGTCTGCCCGCTCTCGCCGGCCGACGAGGCCGGGAGGAGGGCCGGCAGCTGCGCCGCGGCCCCGGTGACCTGCTCGGGCAGGATGGCCGGAGTCGTGCTCGTCGAGAGCACGCAGGACGAGGGGTTCCCCGCGGGGGCGGAGGCCTCCATCTCGATAGCGGCCGGCCTGCTGGGCCAGGCTCTCGAGCGGCTCCTGCTCGAGGAGCAGAGGCAGGCGAAGTCCTCACGCGACGGCCTCACAGGCCTGCCCACCCTTTCGGACGCCATGGAGCAGCTCCGCCACGCCACGCGGGAGGTGCAGCGCTTCGGCAAGAGCGTCACGGCCCTGGTGGTAGGAATCGACGGGCTCGCCGCGTTCAACAGGACGTCCGGATTCCGTTCCGGTGACGCGATCCTCAGGGCTTCGGCGAGGAGGATCATGGAGCTCTCGGGAGACGAAGCCCTCGTCGCCCGCATCGGCGGAGCGAGGTTCGCGGTCGTCCTTCCGGGAGCGGAGAGGGCCCGGGCCGAAGCCCTGGCGGAGTGCATCACGAGGAGCTTCGCCGACAACCCCCTCCCGGTCGACGGCAGGGCGACCCCGGTGAGCGTCTGCGTGGGGGCGGCCACCACGCATTCGGACAGGCGCGTCGTGCAGCTCCTGGAGGAAGCCGGCAGGGCCCTCGAGGCCGCCCGGCAGTCGTCCCCCGGTTCCTACCGCGCGGTCGAGCTCACCGCCATCCCCCAGCCCGTACAGTGAAGATCCCCCTGATCGCCGTCCGCGCACTTCCCATCCTGGCGGCGGGAGGCATCTGGCTGCTCAGCGCGGAGCCCTCCCTGTCGGTCATCCCCCCGTTGATCCCGAACCAGGACAAGATATTCCACTTCATCGAATTCGGAGCCTTCGGGGCGACCCTCTGGCTCAACCGCGGCATCTCCAGGCGCGGGCTGATGCCGCTGTTCGCGATCGCCGCGCTNTGGGCGGGCACGGACGAGATCCATCAGTCGTTCGTCCCCGGAAGGGATTGTTNCGTGCTCGATTTCGCGGCCGACCTGACGGGTGCGGCCGCGTCGCTCGCAGCGCTCTCCGCAGGCGAACGGAAGAGGCGGAGGGCACTGGCGGGAGGCGAAGGCCCCACCTTATGATCATCCCGTTAGAAGTGGATGTTGCCTGCCTTCTTGACACAACAGACGGCTGAGGATAACATCCCTGAGCATCGGGGTCTTCATTAGTCCATGGAATTGTGCTCTTTCGGAGATAACCGTCATTCATTGAGAGGAGGTTCCGGGTATGATCAGAAACAGGACGATCTGGCTCTGTCTGGTGATCCTGACCGGCGTCATGCTCTTCACAGCATGCGGTCCCAGCCAGGAGCAGATCCGCGCTCGCGACGAGGCCCGTGCTGCGGCCCTCGCCTCCGAGGCCAGGGCAGCCAGCCTGCAGGCCGAGTACACCCAGCTGCAGACCTCGATCCCCCAGAAGGAAGCCCAGGTTCAGCAGCTACAGCAGGAGCTCGCAGCGCTCCAGGCCGAATACGAGTCGCTCGGCGGCGGCCGTTAAGCAAGGATAGGAGGACAGACTTATGAAGCGCTATCTGCTGATCGCCCTCGCGCTCTGCCTCGGCCTTGCTTCCACAGCCTCAGCCAGGACGTGGTCTGCCGAGGAGCTCTCCCAGTATTCGCATGACCAGATCGACGCCATGGGCAACGACAACCTCCCGCTCCAGATCGCGTACTGGGAGTGGGCCAAGTCCGAGGCCGATGCCGTGGTCGCCCAGTGGGAACCCCAGGTTCTCCCTCTGCGCCAGCAGGCTTCCGATCTCGACGCCCAGATCGCCGACCTGAACCGTCAGATCTCCGATCTCCGCCGTGCCATCGATGATCTCCGCAACTCCGGCGTGAACCACCTGATCGTCGAAGGCGAGTGCCTGTGGACCATCGCGTCGTACCACTACTACTACAACGACGGCGCCCGCTGGCCGATGATCTACGACCGCAACCGCGACAAGATCAGCGACCCTGACCTGATCTACGCTGGCGACACCATCATCGTGCCGGTGCCCCTGGTCAATCAGTACACCGTCGTCGAGGGCGACTTCCTAGGCAAGATCGCCGGCTACGCCGTCGTCTACGGTGACCGTGGCCTGTGGCCGCAGCTCTACGAAGCCAACCGCGGCCAGATCAGCGATCCCAACCTGATATTCCCCGGCCAGGTCCTCTCCGTTACCAGGACCGGCTCCAGGGCTGGCGGAACCCGTTAGCATCCGCATCGAGAGGGAAGCTCCTCCAGTCCTGGGGGAGCTTCCCTTTTCCCTTTTCCGGGAATCCTGAAGTGACCGCTACCCCTCAGTCCCGCAGAGAGATACCGCTCGAAGAGGCCACCGAGCTCTTCGGCCCGGGCGACTCCTATCTTCGCCTCGTCTGCAGCAGGCTCGGGGTCACCGCCGTCTACCGGGACGGCTGGGTGATCTTCTCCGGCCCGCAGGAGGCCGTGGACAAGGCTGCCGGCGTCATCGACCTGCTCCACGAGAGCTACACCCTCACCGGCAGGGCTGGCGAGATGGTCCTCTACAAGGCTCTCGACTTCCCCGCCCCCAGGCAGCAGGGCGTCGAGCTGGCAGTCCCGGGAAGGGCCGGCACGGTCCTCCCCAAGACGCCCGGGCAGTCGGAGTACATCCGAGCGATGCGCGAGAGCGAGATAGTATTCAGCATAGGCCCCGCGGGCACGGGCAAGACGTTCCTCGCCGTCGCAGCCGCGGTGGCCTCTCTGCGCGACGGCCTCGTCGACCGTATCGTGATCACGAGGCCCGCCGTGGAGGCCGGCGAGAACCTCGGGTTCCTCCCGGGGGACCTCCAGCAGAAGATCGATCCCTACCTGAAGCCGATCTACGATGCATTGAACGACACGCTCTCCCCGGCGCGCCTGCGCCGCAGCATGGAAAACGGCGTGATCGAGGTGGCCCCGCTGGCCTACATGAGGGGCAGAACGCTCAACGACAGTTTCGTCATCCTCGACGAGGCCCAGAACACCACCCTGACGCAGCTCAAGATGTTCCTCACGAGGATGGGCTTCAGATCCAGGGTCGTCATCACCGGGGACATCACCCAGATCGACCTGAAGCCCACCACATCGTCCGGGCTGGTGAAGATCCAGGGCATACTCGGGGCGGTGGAGGGGATCCGCTTCGTATATCTCGGCGAGGACGACGTGGTGAGGCATCCTCTCGTCCAGCGCATCATCGCGGCATTCAGCCGCTATTCGGCCCCGGAGGAGCAATGAGCGGCAAGGTCCTCCTCGCGTCCGTGCTGGCAGCGATCTGCGCGGTCTATGTCCTCCTGCTCGCCCCGCCGCTGTCCCTCTTCGACTATGAGGTGGCGCAGTGGGAGATCCTCTCGGAGGGTCTCGTGGCCCCATTCACCTTCGACGTGCCGCTCGCGGGGACCGAGCTGGAGCAGAGGCGCAGCGAGACGAGGGAGTCCGTTCCCGTCTACCTCCAGTACGACGCCGAGGCCTGGCCCGTCCTCGAAGCTTCGCTCGGGCGGAAGCTCGATTCCCTGGGCAGCGACTCGGCCTTTTCAGCCGGGCTGCTGCGCGAGCTGGCTTCGATGTACGACAAGGGCGTCGTGGACATGGAGGGGCTGAGAGGCTCCTATTCCTCCTCCACGGCAGTCCTCCGGAGGAACTCCTCGGATACGGGCGAGACACCGCTGGGCAGCCTCAACATCCACGGGCTCGAAGAGGTGTCGGCAGCCTTCTCGTCGATGCTCGGCGGGAATTCCTTCGGCCGCTCCGGCGACTCGTCCCTCATCGCACTCCTGTCCGCCAACGTGGTGCCCGACGACCCGAGGAGGGAGCAGTCCGTCGAGGAGGCCCTTGCCTCCATGAGCGCGGTCGACACGATCATCGTCGCCGGCGACACCCTGGTGCCGCCCGGCGGGATAGTCACGGGGACGACGCTCCGGTACCTGTCGGCCCTGAGATCGTCCGGGAATTCCGATCTCGCGGGCAGGCAGGTCAGGTACCGCGTGGGCCGCACCGCCCTGCTCGTCGGGCTGATGGCCCTCGGAGCCGTCTACGTGCGTAACAGCATGAAGGAGTCGCGATCCACGACGACGAGGCTCCTGCTCCTCGGGACGATCTGGCTCGGGGCCTTCCTTGCGACCGGACTCGCATGGTTCGTTCTCAGGCACCTCTACAGGGGGTCATTCGCGACATTCGTCACATTCGGCGCAGCGATGACGGCCATCTTCTTCCACAGGCGACATGCCGCCGCATTCTCGTTCCTGTTCGCCGCCGCGGTGGCGGCCGGGCAGCCCCATCCCTACTCCAGCCTCCTCGTGGGGACCATCTCTGGCACCCTGGCGGGATTCGCCGCGTGGGACCTCAGGAGGCGCAGCAGCATCCCCACCGCAGCGGCCCTGGCCTCCGCAGGCGGACTCGCGGTGGTGGCCGCGTGCTGGTTCCTCGACCTCGGGATGGTGGGCACCCCGCTCTGGATCAGCGCTATCGAGGCGATCCTCGCCCCCATCGCCGGCCTGGGCCTGGCGAGCTCCCTGGTGCAGCCCTTCGAGAGGATCTTCGGAGTGAGCACAGTCCTCGCGATCGGAGAGGCGAGGAACAGGAACCACCCGCTCCTGCGCGAGCTCAGCCAGTGGGCGATGGGCACCTGGCAGCATTCTCAGGAGGTGGCCGATCTCGCAGCCGAGGCTGCCAGGGCGATCGAAGCGGATGCCGAGCTGGCAGAGGCGGGAGGCCTGTTCCACGACGTGGGCAAGCTGGCCGAGCCGCGCTATTTCATCGAGAACCTGCCGCACCTCGCAGGCGGCAATCCGCACGATTCCCTGCCCCCTTCGGAGAGCGTCCGCAAGGTCGTCTCCCATGTCGCGGAGGGTGTGAGGCTCGCGAGGAAGTTCCACGTGCCCTCGCCAATCGTGGACATCATCGCGCAGCATCATGGGACCACATGCGTCAAGAGCTTCTTCGAGAAGGCGAAGCAGGCCGCGCCGGCACCCGACGCTGTTCCCCGCCGCGACTACAGCTACCCGGGCCCCCTTCCCCAGACAAGGGAAGCCGCGCTCGTGATGCTGGCTGATGCCGTGGAGTCCGCCACCAAGAATCTCACCGAGGCGGACAGGGGCGATCTCGAGCAGATCATCACCAGGGTGCTCGAGGACAAGGACAGCGACGGGCAGCTCGACATGTGCTCGATCACCAGGGGCAATCTGAAATCCATCAGGGATGCCTTCCTGCAGGTGCTCCAGGGCCGCTTCCACGAAAGGGTGCGTGACTACCCCATTGGGCCTGACCCTCAGCATAGAACTGCTCGCTGAACACCCCGGGTTCGACCCCGACCTCCTGGGCGCGGTCCTCTCGCGCTGCCTCTCGGGCAGCATCGAGTTGGTGCTGGCCGACCCCGGCTACATGAGGGTCATGAACAGGCGGTTCAGGCACATCGACAGGCCCACGGACGTCCTCACATTCGACATGTCCGATCCCGGAAGCGGAGAGCCCGAAGGGGTCATATACTTGGACTGCAGACTTTTCCCGCCGCTGGAGGAGATCGTCGAGAGGGTCCTCCACGGCTATCTCCACCTGTGCGGGCGCACTCATGATACCTGCGAGGACTCCGAGGAGATGGCGCGCGAAGTGGACGACCTCATGGTGCGATGCGGGCTGGAGCCCCGGCGATGAGCGGCCTCTGGGTGCTCGTCCCCGGGTTCGCCCTCCTCGCCGTGGCGAACGCGATGCGGGCTGCGCTGCCCGAGAGGCTCACCGACGCAGGTCGAGATCCCTCGGAGAGGCGCAAGGCCGCGGCGGTCAACCTGCGGGTGATATGGCTCGCGAGGCTGACGGCCCTCCTGGCCTGCGGAGCCGGCGCTGTCATGTCGGCCGGCGGAGATGCCCTGCCGCCTTCGATCCCGCGCTGGGCCGCATTCCTCGTGCTCCTGCTCCTCGTGCTGTTCCTGGGAGAGCTGCTGCCTTCGCGTATCGGCCACACCCATCCCGCCTCCACGGTCAGGAACCTCGGGCTGCCGTTCAGGATCCCGGAAAT
>JGI20214J51088_10000425_pt1 | contig 29679 bp, 25 predicted proteins | sample WetSurMetagenome_FD_51088 | JGI IMG/M metagenome (IMG submission 51088) | reverse complement strand
CCGTCAACCACAACTATTTTTCTGTGATTCCGGTAATTAATTCTGTTTGTAAGTAGTGGAAATCTCACAGGCATAAACGGGTATATTTCAATGCCCGCTTCGCGCACCTCCTTCAGGTATGCCTTTTTAAGGTTCCAGCTGCCGACATCGTCGAAGATGACCCTTACCTTTACTCCTTCTGCTGCTTTTATTTTAAGGAGGTCCTTGAATCTTTTTCCAAGCATATCGGGTTCAATGCGGTAGAACTGAAGATGTACATATTCCTTTGCCGATCCGATAGCATCTTCCATTGATGGGAAGGTATTTTGTCCGTCAACAAGCAGCTGAACACTGTTCTTCCTGGTAAGCACTGATCTGTTATTATTGAGCATCAGTCTCATCAGATGAGCTTTTTCGCGAACAGATGGAGTATCCCCTGAGAGTACTTCTGAGAGTGATACGACTTGCTGATCGGCATAATCGGCAATCTGCTCCAGATCAGCAAGGCCTTTCCGTGAGAAAATTTTTTGTTTTCTGTAATTCTGACCAAAGAAGAAATAAATTATTATCCCGGCAACAGGGATCAGCAGTACTACCATAATCCACGACAGAGTCTTCAGCGGGTTCCTGTTTTCAAATATTATCATGAAACAGATGAACAAAGCTGTAAGGATGTACAAAACGGAGAGTACTCCCTCAATAGGTGTTCCGGGATCAAAGACAAACATATTGGCTCAGGTAAAGATACACCACATGTAAAAATAAAAAAACTCTCCCGCTTAAAGGCAGGAGAGCTTCATTTTATAATAAATATTTTTAAAATATCAGGCCGACACTTAAAATAAGTGCACCTGTTCTGTCATCAAGGGTATAATCAGTTCCACCAATTGTGACCTTATTACCAAACTGGTTCAGGTTACCTTCATACCTTGCGTCAAGAGTAATCTTTTTAAAGAGGTCAACACCTATACCAGCCTGGTAACCAAATGTTGCCTTTTTGTAAGTTTCACCATCAACAAGTTCTTTAGGATTATTTATAAGGAATGAAGCAACAGGGCCGACGTTAACCCGGAGCATTGATACCTTAAAGCCAACCATTACAGGAATATTTACTTTGTTAAATTTCTGGCTGACAATTTGATTAACTGTAGTTCCGTTAATTGTTCCGCTATACTGGGTTGAGTTTGTTGCTGTGGCAAAAAGCAGTTCAGGCTGAACATATAAGCCAAGCATTGAAGCTCTCATAAAAACGCCGCCCTGGAATCCCCACTCGGCATTTTTTGCATTTTCAACAACTACTTTTGTATTCGTCCCAGCGGAAATAGTCTGTTTTGTGAACGTGAAGTCTGTACTTGCTCCGGCCTTAACCCCAAACTTAAGCTGAGAAAATGCCGGGACTGCCATAAGAACAGCAAACATTAATACCAGGATCTTTTTCATATTATTGATATTAGTTAAGTCAGAGTTAATTATATATATTAAACGCAAGAAACAGGCCAAAAGTTACACGGCAATCAGTTTTTTTGCATTTTATTTCTTTTTCAGCTCATTAAAAATTATTTCTTTCATCTTATCAAACTCCTGACGCTCGAAAAGACGCGTGATAAAAATTATCTTCCCATTGCGATCTATAATGATATTGCGTGTCACTCCTTCCGTTTTGAGAGCATAAAGTCCAAAAATATCTGCTCCCGGATCAAGGGCAAGAGGATATGTAATTTTCATCTCATTTTTAAAAGAAAGAACCTTATCAACGGGTTCATCTCTGTCAATACCTATTAAGACCAGCCCCTGTTTCTGCCCCGGGATCCATATTTCATCTTCAATAAAAGGCATCTCTTTACGACATACAGAGCACCAGCTGGCTGTGAACTGAAGCATAACAACCTTTCCTTTCAGGTCAGAGAGCTTATATGTCTTACCACCAGCTTCCGAGATTGAAAAGTCAGGAGCAGTATCTCCCACTTTAACTACATAACCATTGGCATACACTTTCTGATCCTGTGCGGAAACAGTAAGTAATGATAGAAATAATGCCAGAGATAATAAGGTCGTCCGCTTCATTTTGAAAATAATTGCGGGATAAAAATAACAATTTTATATAATAACGTCCATTTTCAAATGTTAAAGTCTGATTAAATGATGAATTAATGCCATATTATTCCTCCTCGGGCTGAGGCTGAAAAAGGTAACTGCTGTTTGAAATCAATTCAAGATAGTCATTGTCAATATATCTGAATCCATACTCAAAACAGTAATACCATCTGTCACCTTCCTGTGTGTCAACCAGATGAGTAAAGAAAGTGAAGTTATAGCCAAGGGCAAAGAGAGCATCACGGTGAATTCTTTTATGCCCTTCTTCATAAAAATCTGAAAGTATCTTGCGGTTACGCCTCAGTTGAGCATGAACATTACGGACATAGTTATTGACATCACGGTTTATCCGGTTATTGTAATTATTACGGCACTGGTCAGAGCAGAATTTTTTATCAGACCGCCCAAGGATTTTACCTCCACAGTCGAGACATACACGTTCCACAGCGTAATCTTTTGATAAAGATACGAAATATACAAATGAAAAATCAGGTGAACATTTACATAATCTGCTGATACAGACATGAAAAAACGTTTACAAACGGGTATAAATGTCTCTCAAACGGATACAAGCGGTTAATAACCGGGTAGAGCCGGCATAAGGGTGCAAATTTGTATCGTTAACAAGGTTACTAATCTTTAAAACAAAAAGCAATGAACTCATTAAGAAACAGGGTACATCTGATTGGGAATCTTGGTCAGGACCCGGAAATCAAGACGCTGGACAGCGGGAAGAAAGTTGCTCATTTTACACTTGCAACAAATGACTCTTACAAAAATGCAGATGGAACGAAGGTTGAAGACACCATCTGGCATAACATTGTTGCCTGGAACGGAACTGCAGAGGTTGCATCCAAATTTCTTAAAAAGGGTAAAGAGGTATGCATTGAGGGCAGGATAAGCTACCGTACTTACACTGACAAGACGGGTGTCGTTAAGAATGTGACTGAAATAATTGTCATTGATCTTCTTCTTCTGCGCTCACCAAAGGGAGTTGAATAAACTCTTTTATCCAAATCATGTAGGGAAATGCCATGGAATTTCCCTACATGGCATTTTCTTATTTACCCATGTAATCGTATAAATCCACATTATCTCTGTAATCACCAAGGAGGTGCTCGGCAAAATAGTACCACATCATTCTCTCAAAATAGATTGAGTACTCGCCATAGCCATGTCTCTGACCGGGCATGACGAAGTAGTCAAACCTTTTGTTTGCCTTAATGAGCGCATCCGCAACCCTGATGGTATTTGCAGGGTTTACATTATCATCCTGATCCCCGGTTACAAGCAGAAGATGTCCTTTAAGATTCTTGGCCAGATCCTGGTTCTTTGCCACATCTGCCTTAAAAGTTACTTTTATGCTATCCCCTTTTTCGCCATCCTTAAGTTTGATCTTCTTGTCAACCTCCTCAACACCGTTATGAGTCTCTCCCCACCATTGATTATATATATTGTTATCGTGGTTCCCAGACGATGAGACTGCAACATCGTAAAAATCGGGATATGTCAGTATCGCCGCAGTAGACATAAATCCTCCTCCGGAATGGCCATAAATACCCACCCTGTTGATGTCAATATAGTGGTACATATCAGCCAGTTGCTCAATGCCATATTTATCATCTGCCAATGCATAGTCTCTCAGGTTTTCATAACCGTATGTATGATAATATGCGTTCCTCTGTGGACTGCCGCCGCGATGGCCGAAATTTACCACAATGAATCCCAACTGGGCAAGTGCAACGTTATATCTTCCGGTTATTGTAAAACTGTACGGAACGCCTTCGGTCTGTGGACCGGGGTAGACATATGAAATAATCGGGTATTTCCTTGTAGAATCAAAATCGAAGGGTTTGTAGATAACACCATAGAGGTCAGTAACTCCATCTTTGGCTTTGAGTTTAATTACTTCAGGCATTTTCCAACCGGTCTTGTAAAGCTGAGACAGATCCGGTTTCTCAAGTTGAAGCAAGATATTGCCATTATTGTCGCGTAACACTGAAAGCGGCTCCTTATTAACTGCAGAATAAGTGTCAACGTAAAATTTTGAATCCTTTGACATACTAAAGGAATGATTGGCGTTTTCCTTAGTAATGAGTGTCATTCCCCCCCTGTCTATAGAAGCTTTATATGTCATGGAGTAATATGGATGAACATCATTCTCATGACCAAATGCCTCAAAATATACAGTACGGTTAAGAGTATCAATCTGCTGGATTTTCCCGGTGACAGAGTAGTCTTCACTTATCTGGTTAAGAAGTTTTCCGTTGCCGTCATAATGGTAAAGCTGTCCCCACCCGGTTCTCTCAGACCACCATAAAATATCATTTCCTTCATTAAGAACAGATAGCTGTGAATAATCATCATTAAAATATGGGTAAATCTGCTCACTGAATAAAACCTTAACCTCACCCGTATTAGCATTTACAAGGCATACATCAAGATTTTTAAGAGGCCTGTCCTTTCGAACAACGATGAACTTATCAGCTTCTTTCTGTGATGACCAGTATACTTCAACTGTCTGGTCTTTCCATTTATTGAGATTTATATCTGTTTTCTTCTTCGTTTTGATGTCAATTACTGAGATATATTTCTGAGGGACATATACATCTCCCGGCATTGAGTATTTATAAGATTCCAGCTCAGGGCGAGGTTTCTTGAGTGAGTTAATAACGAAGAGATCCAGAACTTTGCGTTCATCTTCCCTTTCAACTATAATTTTTGATCCGTTTTTAAACCATTCTACACGGGCAAATCCCTTTTTATTTTTTACAGTATCGCGGTTTGTGTTCATACCGTAGCTGAAATATTTTTCACCATCAGTGGTCAGCTGAATGCCAACACTATCCTTATCATTACGCTTCATAATGTAAAGATTGTAGTTCATTGAATAAGCAAACATGGTGCTGTCGTGAGAGTAGTTTGGCCATTTAGGTTTTTTATCATCCTTTTTATGAATTGTGTCATTTATGGTCAGCTTCCGTGAATTGATATCATACAGATATTTAATTGAATCTATCTGAAATGTGAATTTAGAAGTGCTTTTTTTTCTGAATTTGAGTTCTTTTATAGGAAGATCAAGTTCATTAACAGGTTTATGTGTAAGCTGGTGTATCTGTGATGCCAGGTACCGGTTATCAAACATCTGTTGTTTGCTTTTTTTAGAAGCGTCTACGATATAAAAGTTCCTGCCTTCTGATGTTTTAAAGGAATACCAGAAGAGATCCGTCTCTTCTATCCATTGAGGATTGACACTAAGGTCGCCCACCTTGCCTGAAAGGTTTGCGTTGCTGTATTTTTCAGCGGCCTGAAAATCAGCCTTTTGGCCATAGGTGGTAATGGTAGCAATAAAAAATATTGCCATAAGAATTTTTCTCATAGTTGATCAGTTAAGAATTAATTCAAAAATAATTCTTTGAAGGTAATTGAAAAGCGAAGTTGCTGATATATAAGATTTTTTAACTAAACCCTATTTTGATAGTGACAGTTTTCTGCCCTCACGTAATGCTTTCAGGTTCATCTCCACTATCTCTTCTCCTTTGCGTGAAAATAATTTCCTGACGGCATTTTCAATGCTTTCGAATGGTATTGTGATGAAAGTTGACGCTGCTCCAAGTATCACCATGTTACTTGACTTGGCCGAACCGGCTTCTTTGGCAATGGTGTCTGCATCAAAGACAACGCTGTTTTTTATTTTTCCGATTTCATTCAGAAGCTGCGATGTCTCAGGGTAATCTGAAATATTTACAAATGGGACAGAATTAGTAACAACCCATCCATTAGGAGAAAGCCATGGCAGGTATCTCAGTGCTTCCATTGGTTCAACTGAAATAATAAGATCGGCCTGACCAATTGAAATAAGGTCTGAATAGATTTCGCTGTCTGAGAGTCTGAAGTGGGACTGTACGTCGCCACCCCGCTGGCTCATTCCATGGACCTCCGACTGTTTCAGAAAGAGATTGCGTTCCACTGCTGCAAGACCAATTGTTGCAGCTATTGAAAGTATGCCCTGGCCTCCTACTCCGGCTAATATAATATCGCATTTCATCTTATTCCTGTTTATTGTTTTTTGCTTCTGCTTCGGCTTTTTTGTTTCTTGATGCTGTCTGTATGCACTCACGATTTCCAATTATCACTGACAGCCCTTTATATGCAAGTTCTTCCTGCATCACTTTTACATTTTCCTCATGATTCTTTTTCAGAGGTACCAGTGTTCTAAGGTGAGCAGGGTCTACTCCAAGTCCGATGCAGATGCTTTCCACCTTACCTGTAGCCTGAGACTTTTGTCCTCCCGTCATTCCTGTTGTTGAGTTATCCGATATTATAAGTGTTACCGGAGAATTTTTAATAACGGCATCAAGTAAGCCGGTCATTCCTGAGTGGGTAAAAGTTGAGTCTCCGATAAATGCCACTGCAGGGAAGAGGCCGGCATCAGCAGCTCCGACAGCCATGGTGACCGAAGCTCCCATATCAACGCATGAGTTTACCATGTTGTAAGGAGGGAGGGCTCCAAGTGTATAACATCCAATATCTGAAAAAACGCGGCCAGGGCCGTATTCCTTAAGAGCTTCGCCAAGGGCAAGGAACATATCTGAATGCCCGCAACCCTTGCAGAATGATGGAGGCCTTGATTTCACAACTTCAGGCACAGCCGCTCCCTGTGTTGTTTCGAAACCCAGTGCACGTGCAATAATCATCGGGTTAAGCTCACCGTCACGCGGAACTGTACCGTCAAGCCTGCCATTAACCTTTATATCCCGGTTTAACATCCCCCTCAGTAACTCTTCCAAAATAGGATATCCTTCTTCAAGCACGAGCACGGAAGAGCTTCTGTCAACAAGCTCTGCAACCTTGCTCCTGTCAACAGGGTACGATGAAACTGCCAGAATATTGTAATCGTTTTCTTTTCCTTTGATATTTTCCATCAGGTAATTAAGGGAAATACCACATGAAATTATTCCCTGTCCGCCCTTTTTGCCTTCCAGGTATGTGTTCCATTTTGCAACTGTTGCATCCAGGGAGAGTATCTCATAAACAGAGAGAAGGTTTTTGTATTGCTTCCTTGCAATTGCCGGCAGAAGTACAAACTGGGTCTTGTTGACAGGAAGGGAAAGCTTATTTTGTTTCAGTGGTTCGCGGGTGGTAACGGAGGCACGTGAATGAGCCATGCGGGTGGTTATTCTGAACAGCACAGGCACTTTATATTTCTCAGAAATCTCAAATGCATCGAATATCATATCATACGCCTGTTGCTGGTTAGCAGGTTCAAAAATCGGTACCAGTGCAAACTTGCCGTAGAAACGTGAGTCCTGTTCGTTTTGTGAAGAATGCATAGAGGGATCGTCGGCAGCAACAATTATCAGTCCGCCGTTAACACCCGTTACAGCCGAGTTGATAAACGCGTCAGCAGCAACATTAAGACCAACATGTTTCATGGCCACCATAGCACGTTTGCCGGCATATGACATGCCAAGTGCAGCTTCTGTCGCCGTCTTTTCATTTGATGACCATTCACGCTGTATATTTCCGGCAGCAGCCTGAGGTGAGGACTGGATATACTCCATAATCTCGGTTGAAGGTGTACCCGGATAAGCGTACATTCCACTTATCCCTGCATCTATTGCAGCCTGCGCAATAGCTTCATCTCCCAGCAATAATAACTTTTGCATCTCTATCCTGTTGTTTATTTCATTCTTTACCACTGTAAAGATCATCAGAATATTTTCATAAAAAGATGAAAAAACTCATAACTGTCATGTCACAGGTATTATATGCCTGTCAAGAGTAAGTATAAGATATAAATGATTTGGTAAGACAGGCAGATGGTCAGATAAGCTCTTCTATATTCTCAGGGATAAGAGACTTTATGTTGTTATGAACAAAGTCAAAAGCAAAATCCTCGATGTCATCTCTCACCCTGTTAAAAGCCATCAATTTATCCTCATCGCTACCGTCAATAACGCCCGGATCGGGGAAATGAGCGTGTATTTTCCTGCAATTTCCGTTCATTTCAGGGCATATTTCCCTGGCCTCATCACATACAGTGATTACAAAATCAAAATCAACATTTGGGAGTTGATCAATTGTTTTTGATTTTTGATGTGAAATGTCTATGACGGCATCCATCATTGATTTCACAGCAAACATATTCAGACCACATATCTCATTACCAGCGCTGTAGATTTCAGCAGCATTCCCTGAATAATACCTGATCCACCCTTCTGCCATCTGACTCCGGCCGGAATTACCGTTACATAAAACAAGAACTTTCTTCTTTTTCATTAATAATGGCATAAACTTTGGTTATTAAAAATAAGGGTTTTTTTTTAACCTGTGCGCATTATTGTTTACTTTACAACCTAAATCAAAGGAAACGGATTGAAACGGATTTTTTTCATAGCCATTTTGCTTGCATATGCTTGTGCGGTTGCGAATGGTCAGGACATAGACACAAGGAAATATATCCAGATTGATGGAATGACACTTGATGATTACGGATCGGTGATCCCAAGTGTAGGCATTTATTCTTTTAAACTGCACAGAGGTGCTGCAAGTGACAACCGTGGTATCTTCTCCATCATTAGCACACCCGGTGATACGGTATATTTTACGCTTCCCGGGTACAAGCCAACACTACTCACCGTTCCTGATCAGCTTCTTGCATCAAACTATATAACTGATATTCTTCTTGTAAAAGACACAATAACAATTGAAGAGGTAATAGTTCTTCCATGGAAGACCTACAGTGAATTCAAAAAGGCGGTTGCAAGTGCAAACACTTCATCACCTGAAACAGATAACATGAATTTCAACATCGATCTTGTTAAGAAGCAGATATATGATGACCTCAACTCAAAACCAGGTCAGGGTTATCGCTATACAATGCAGCAGATGTCTGATAATCTATATACCAGAGGACAGTTCCCGGCAAATAACCTTTTAAATCCTGTTGCCTGGTCCCGCTTCATTAAAGGCCTGCGAAACGGGCTTCTTAAAAATGATGACCATCATAAGAAACCAACATATCAGAGAACAAAGGTCCGGAAGAAAAAAGTCAGACACTGATGCAGTTCTGTAAAAAGATAAGAGTCCTTTTCATACTCATTTTATTTACAATCGCTCTTAATGGTGTTACAGGCCAGAACAGACTTGTATCCGGAATACTGACAGACAGCACAGGGTTGGCTCTTGAATCAGCCAGTGTGATTCACAGAGAGAGCCAGCGGGGAACCACCACAGACTCAAAGGGCAAATTTTCAATTTCTATTCCTGTAAAAACAAGCGACAACACAATAGTAGTATCTCTTGTAGGGTATATAACCAGGACAATCACCCTTGAAGCCGGCGATAAAGATGTTTCTCTGCCGGTAATTGTACTCAGCCAGCAATTCCATTCACCCGGCAGCGTAATGGTAACGGCTTTGCGCAGGAACGGGGCATCAGAAATATCAATACCTGTAAATACAGGGATAGTCATTCCATCAATCACTCATGAGATTGAATCTATTGTTCGCACACTGCCCGGAGTTTCAACCTTCAGTGAATTAAGCAACCAGTATTCTGTCAGAGGCGGAAGCTATGATGAAAATCTTGTATATATTGATGGCATTGAGACTGAAAAGCCCTACCTCATAAGATATGGCCAGCAGGAAGGTCTCAGCCAGATAAATCCTGATTTCGTATCGTCTGTTCTGTTTTCTCCCGGAGGATTCAGCTCTGTTTATGGTGACCGGATGTCATCAGTACTTGATGTAAAATATCGTCAGCCGGAATCAAATGAGGCTTCATTTACTGCCAGCCTTCTTACCTCAACAATTCATTGTGGCCTGGTCTCAGGGAATAAAAAGGGGTTCCTCATGACTGGTGTAAGATACAAAAGCAATGCTATGCTTGTGAACTCAATGGACAAAAAAGGAGAATACAAGCCTCTCTTTACTGATGTGCAGAGCTATGGCGGTATTGAGACAGGAGATCACTCACGTCTCAGGATGCTTGTCTCAGCATCATTTAACAGGTTTAACTTTATCCCTCAAAGCCAGAAAACAACATTCGGATCCTTATCAGAGGCTTACAGTCTTTATGCATTTTTTGAGGGTCAGGAGAAAGACACCTATAGCAATGCAGGCATAACCGTCACTCATGAGTCAGGAATAGGGAAACCGCTTACAACCTCTTTTCTGCTGTCAGCCTACAGGGGCTTTGAAAACGAGACATATGACATCAGGGGAGCATATAGTCTGGATGCCATTGACGAAACATCAAAAACAGCATACCTTCCTGACAGCACATTGAATATTGGTGTCGGCAGCTGGATTGAACATGCACGTAACAGGCTTGCAAACCAAAATATGGCTATTGCCTATAAGGGCAGTTATATATCAGGCGGCTCCACCACCGAATGGGGCGTTTCAGCAAAGTATAAGAACTATGACATTGCAATTGATGAATGGGTGCGTGTTGATTCAAGTGGTTTTACGGTTAGCCCTGATAATTCAAGGCTGACTCTTTCTTCAGTAGTCAATAATAAGGAGGACTATAACTCACTTTTTAGCGAGTACTATGTCAACGAGAGGTATTCTTTTGTTGCCGGTAGCTATAAATGTCTCTTTAACGGTGGCACAAGGATATATTCTGACTCGTTCAAAAGTGAGATAAAGGTATCGCCGAGAGCTGCTTTGACTATATATCCCTCAAAATCACTTGCAGTGCATCTATCAGGCGGAATATACCGTCAGCCACTTACAGGTAGGGAACTGATGCAGTTTTCACATGACGAATCACGAAAACTTAGATCGCAGACATCATATCATCTGTCAGGAGGAATGGTCTGGGATTTTGTTGCCTGGGGCAGACCTTTCAGGTTTACTGCAGAGTTATATGGCAAGATTCAGCGTGATCTGATCCCGTATAATGTAGAAAATGTCAGAATAAACTACTTCGGGGGGAATATTGCAAGAGGGTATACTGCAGGGCTTGACATGCGCGTCAACGGTGAGTTTGTTGAAGGGGCAGAATCGTGGTTCAGTCTTTCCCTTATGAAATCGGCTATGAATATACCATCACTGTCAACGGGTTGGTTCCCATCGCCATTTGACCAGAGACTTAATGCAAACATATTCTTTCAGGATTATGTACCCGGGCATCCTGATTTCAGGGCACATGTAAATATTGTTTATGGTACCGGCGTTCCGACATCTCCACCGCAATTACAAACCTGGAACGCGTTTTTCCGGATGCCATCCTACAGAAGAGCTGATATTGGTTTTTCAAAAGTGATAATTGGTGAAATAAACGGGTCTCACATAGGAATGCATAATTCAATGTTCAAAGAACTCACCGCAGGTGTTGAAATATTCAACCTTGCAGATATCAGAAACACGATTTCATATTCATGGATCAAAACTGTCAGGAACAGTTCTGGCAAAGAGGCCGAATATGCAGTACCGCATTTTCTTACCAGCAGGAGAATAAATCTCAGGATAACAGGACGTTTCTGACAATCAGATTTCTTGTTCAGAAAAGCATATTCATAATCAGCAGAACGAGAGGCAGTGTACCAATGCTGAACAAAGTGGATATGAATACATTTGCCATTGCCAGGCTGTCATCTGCACCCAGTTCCCTTGACATTATAACCACAGATGCCATACACGGCATTGCAATCTCGAGTATCACAACTGAGGATACCAGCGCGTCAAATGTGATGCCAACATATATCTTAAGTATACTGAAAATAAGCATTACAATCAGAGGCATAAGTATCAGTCTGCTGAAGCTGAGGATATAGATGCTTTTTTTACCAAGAAGCCCCCTGACACCAGAGAAAGTCATCATTGCCCCTATATATAACATACAAAGCCAGGTGTTTGCTGAGCCTATTCCTGAAAGAGGAGTAATAATGACATCAGGGAGTTTCAGGGCGAATAGAAAGCAGGTAAGTCCGGTAATTGTTGCAACAGTGTTTGGATTTATTATCTTTTTTAGGCTCGCCTGCCATGGCGTGCCGTTCCCCTGATTCAGGACAACAACTCCCACAGTCCACATAATGAGATTAGATACCAGCTGGAACATACTGGCATAAAGAAGTCCCTCTTTACCATAAAGAGCTGAAATAAGAGGGAACCCAAGAAAAATGATATTTCCAAACATTGAATGTGCTTTGAAAACAGCAGCCTCCCTGACAGGCATCTTTACAATTTTTGTTATGATCCAGCCGTTTAGTAAGAGAAAAAGAATAACTATGGCTGAAGCTGCAATGACAATAAGACTGTTTGACAATAACCGGGGGGTGATATCAAGCTTAAAGAAATTGGTAAAAAGCATCAGTGGCAGTGATATATTGAATATCACTTTTGATAACATTGCATTTGAATCTTTTGTCAGTACACCGACCTTTGCAGTAATAACTCCCACCATTACCGCAATTGCAAGTATCAATATCTGTGTTCCAATAATTCCAGCTTCGGACATGCTATTTGTGTATTGAATTGAAGTTGCAAAAATAATTCATAATTTCGTACTCTGATGAGAAGATACAATTTAACAATAACAGCGCTGTTAGGTGCAGTAATCGTTCACCTTATAGTAGCCATTGTATTTATATCGATGAAGATCAGTTCTCTTCATGATGACATGGCAGATGCCGTTGTTGTTAGTGTTGAACAGGAGACAGAGGAGGCTGCACCTCCTGCAGAGAAAAAGCCTGAGAAGATGACTCTTGATCAAATGATAGAAAACGGAGCCGTTGATCAGATGGTAAATGTTATTAAAAATCTTAACGACAAGCCTGTAGACATTGATCCGATAAAATACCAGGAGATGGTCAAGGATGAGCTTGTTCAAAGCGGCAAGCTGAGCACCTCAAACTATATTGACGAACAGAAAAAAGCTGAGGAATCAAGCAGGGAAGAAATAGCAGTTGACAAGAAAGAACAGCAGCCTCTTGAGATTCAAAAGAAAAAAGATATTGACAAGCATATTACTTTCAAAGGCCCCACAAGAATTTCATATAATCTGGGGAACAGACATCATACCTATCTTCCTATCCCGATATATAAATGTGAAGGTGCCGGTCAGGTAACACTGGCAATTGACGTCGACAGGCAGGGTAATGTATTAAAGGCTGTTCCGGTGTCTGATCCGACAAATACCACAGATGAATGTCTCACTGAGACAGCAAAGGAATATGCACTGAGGGCGGTATTCAATTCAGATCCGAAAGCTCCGGAGATTGAATCGGGATTCCTCATATTTGTTTTTGTCTCGCAGAAAAAAAGGTAATCAGAACAGCATCCCCTGAGAAGGGTATGAAAATGGTTTAATAAGTTCAGGCGTGTTATGATCCGAATTCCTGTCACTTATTAATGGACCTATTGTGTGAGCCTTCAAAGTCTCAGATGGAACAGGTGAAAGAAAGAAAGCAGCATCGCGGGCTGACAATGACGGCTTAATCCACAGATGCTCAGTCTCTTTAGTCAATATTGCGGGCATTCGCTTTTTTGTGTTATGTATCTCGGCCATCAGAGGGTTTGCATCAATAGTTATCAGAGTGAATGTCTTTAACGTTTTGCCCTCCGGTGCCAGCCACAGATCCCATAAACCGGCAATGGAGAATATCTCCTGTCTGTCCATACTGATGTACCATGGGACTTTTTTTCCGTTTACATCCTGCCATTCGAAAAAACCGGTTACGGGTATAAGACAGCGTTGCGACCCGGATGCTTTCCTGAATGAAGGTTTTTCAGAGAGTGTCTCTGCCCTGGCATTCAGCGTTTTTCTTCTTATCTCATTTGCAGCTTTTTCATCATCAGCCCATGAAGGTATTAATCCCCAGTTTAACATCTCAACCTGACCGGGTGAGTTGTTGCACACAACAGGCATAAGAGGCAGGCTCTGGGCATGATAATAGTAACTCGGTCTGTATTTATCGGGGTCAATAAGCTTTGCACCGTAACGGTGTTCAAGCTCTTCCTTTACAATATTCACGCTTACGGTGAAACACATAATTAAATGTTAGTTCTCTCCCTGAAGAGGTACCGGGACATAATAGCTAAAGAGGTCGGTTAATGGCCATCCGGCGGCATTACTAACGAATCTGGTCATCATCCTGTCTATACTTGAAGATATCTCCGGTCCGTTCCATGCGCTGGTATTAAACAGAGCAACCCAGGCAGTGCCGTCAGGCATACGTTTCATCATACCTGCTGTTCCTGCAAAAGTACCTGTTCTCCACCATGAGCCATTTGCCATCACTCCTCTCCATCCTACCGGAGCATAACCGTTCTCAGAGTCTGTCATGTATTTTATACTCTCCTGTGAAAGGAAGTCAGGTCTTGAATTGAAACCGTCAATTGCCAACAACAACTTCATAAGATCAGGTGCAGTAGCAAGCCAGGCTCCTGCTGCACCCAGTGCCTCTATATCATTCCCCCCATAACAGGCAGGTAATAACTCACCGGTACCATATATAGATGGTTTGGGAGGAGTCTCTGCAGTCATGTAGTATGAAACCTCATAAGGAGCCCTTTGTGTCTTAAGATTATGGGCCAGCTCCATATCATATATTCCCAACGGTTTTAAAATATAGTTTTTACAGTAATCTTCATATTTCATTCCCGTCACTTTCTCAATTACCAGTCCAAGGATACTGTACCCCAGGTTAGAATATGACTGGCCCATGCCAGGGTTGAAATGAAGATTCTTGTCAAGGGCAAAGCGTACAATAGTCTTTGTATCAACAGGCATCGGGACCCCCGTCTCTTTTGATACAACCTCCGGCATAAACATCTGGTCGCCCCAGCGTTGAGTCCATCCTCCCTTATGGGCTAACAGATGGCCAACAGTTATCCCGTAAACCCGCTTGTCTTTTGGGTGAGAAAAAATTGTATCGTTAAGTATTCCTGAAGGGCCAAAAACATAATCATTAACGGATAATTTCCCCTCTTCCTGGAGTTTCATTATTGCAACTGCAGTAACAAGCTTTGATATGCTTGCCACCCTGAACTTATAATAAGGCTCAACCCTGACAGACTCTTCCACAGATGCAAAGCCAAAGCCACGGGCATAAAGCAGTTTTCCATCACGGGCAACGGCAACGGAAGCACCTTTCAGGTCCCACTGGCGCATAAAATTCCTTACAACCTTTTCTGAATTTGAAAACAAAAGCGTATCCGTGAGTGAGTTATCAATCCGTACCTCTTCTACTTTATTTGGGCCCTTAAGAACGTCAGATCTCTCAATGCCTATTGGCAATGCCACGGCAGCGATAAAAAAAACAATCAGCAATAAAGCTCTGAAACCTATATTCTTTAATCTTTTCATTTATACCCTTACCATCTGCAAAAATAGTCAATCAAACAAAACCAGCAAAAATTCTCTGTTTTCATTGTATTTTAAACATTATATATAGTTTAATATTGCAAAAATGGTTCAATATTTGCATTGTCAAATCAGTTATGCGAAAAGTCTATATCCTGCTGATATTATTTATTTCCATATGTTACTCTGCTAATAGTCAGAAAGTTATAACTATTGACAGCACTCAGTTTGCACGATTGGTTGAGATTCTTAAAGATTATAATTCACATAATATATACATAGACACCTCGGATTTTGTTGAAAACGTACCTGATGAGCTTAACATAAATCTGCAAACAGCTGCATTTAATGGCTTTTGCGGAGAGATTATCAGGTTGTTAAAGAACGGAGCGAATATTAATTCCATGAGTCCTGAAAAAGTTACTCCCCTGCTTTTTGCGGTATCATCAGGACATAAGGATGCCGCTGAAATATTACTTATTTTAGGAGGAGACCCTAATACTGTTGATGATCTTAAGAAAACGCCAATAATCGTTGCCACTGAAAATGACGATATTGAAATGGCTGAGCTGCTAATAAAATATGGGGCAGATACTTCAGTTGGGGACTTTCTTGGTCTTACACCTCTTCACTACGCGGTGAAAAACGAAAGCTTTTACATGGTTGATATGCTTCTTTATTATAATGTTAACCCTGATACCAGAGATAAGAAAGGTGAAACACCACTGGTGTATTCTGTGTTGAAAAGTAACTGTGAAATAGCTGATCTGTTGTTACATGCAGGAGCAAACCCAAACATTTCAGACAAAAACGGTTTTACACCATTTATGTATGCCGCACAGAATGGAGATACGCTTATGTTAAAGCTTTTACATGATGCAGGCGCTGACATTTATGCAGTAAACCAATATGGGTATGATGCATATTCACTGGCTCTCATGTCTAAACAAAATGATGCTGTCAGGTTTCTCAAAAGCCTTGGGAACCTGTGGTTCGAAAAGAAACCCGGAAAGGTTGATCCGAATATAATAGCATTGGAATTTGGAGTTAAAGAAGGCCTCTCCAAAGGATACACTATACCTTTGGCACAAAAGCTTTCTGTTAACATGACCTCATTGTCGGCAGGATGCATAACCACAAACCATCTTGTACTTTTAACAGGAGAAGTTTCTCTCAGGGCACCAATGATCAGATCCGGGGTATTTGCAGAATATACATTCACTCCAGGCAATTCAAGAGTACTTGTAAATTCAGGGAGCACCATTTATCAATACTTTGTGGCTTCAAGAACTATTGAGGCAGGAATCTTTCATGACTGGAATATTGGAGGCGATGCTATGAGTGGAAATTTCAAATTTTACTCTGCATTGTCAGGAGGATATAAGTCATACTCAAAATACTCTGGTTCTATCATGAAACCAGCAAATCAATTTTGCATCATTCCTTCAGCCGGGGTGACATATTCATTTCGCAGTCTCGGGATGTCTGCCGAAATAAAATATATGAAGACTCCGTTTTATAAGATGGCTGATGTATGGTTTGGAGCAAAATTATTTGTAAACATATATTCTGGCAAAAACGAAATTCCTGGCATACACAAAAACAACAGGAGCAATGAGTAGAAAGTTCTTATTTATATTTATGCTTTTTGTTGCTTTTGCTGCCTGCGAAAACAACAGGAAGGTAGTATGCAACGATTGTGTCAGTGACCCAAATGGCAATTGCAAACTGATCATTCATTTAAGCCTCATTGGAGATAACCATTCAAATATTCCGGTAAAAATATACGAAGGTCCCGTTGAGAATAACAATTTGCTTTTTGAAACTTCCATGTATCTTGACTATGGGGAATTTACCGTCATGCCAGACAAAGAATATACAGTAACTGCCAGTTATAATATCGGAGGCAAAAAATATATTGCAGTAGACAGTACAAGGCCAAAAATAATGTATGATGATTCGTCATGCGATGTGCCTTGCTATTATGTATATGATAATGAAATTAACCTGAGGCTTAAGTATACTAAATAGCTTCTGTCAGAGTTTAAGGGGGATAAGCGTCTGTCTCAGTTCTCCCGGAGTAATATCTTCTTTTACTCTCCCGGCTTCGGCAACAGATATCTTGCCTCTCTCTTCAGATACTATTATTACAAGTGCATCAGCATGTTCAGTGAGGCCTATTGCAGCTCTGTGACGCATACCATACCTCGGTGGAAGATTAGTCTGGTCAGTAACGGGCAGCGGGCAGCGGGCAGCATAAATTCTTCCGTTTTCAATCAGTACTGCTCCATCATGCAGGGGTGATCCCTTGTAAAAAATTGTTTTCAATAGTTCAGCTGTAATGTCTGAGTCGATAATTTCTCCTCCCTCAGTATAAATATTAAGAAGGCTGGTACGACCTATAACAATTAGTGCCCCTGTTTTGGTAGCAGCCATGTTTTCAGAAGCTCTCACAATCTCCTCAACAATGCGGCTTGATGTCTCAGCTGCATCAGAAGGGAAATATTTATCAAATGAGAACCTGTTATGCCTCATATATTTGTTGCCTATGGCAAGTAAAAACCTGCGGACCTCCTGCTGAAAGACTATTATTAAAGCAATCATTCCCACTCCGATAACCTGACCAAGAAGAGTGGAAATGAGTTCCATCTTTAATGCCTTTACAAGAAGCCAGAACAGGTAGACAAAGAATATCCCGATAAATATGCTGAATGCTGCTGTCCCCCTGATAATACGGTACAGTTCGTATAATATAATTGCTACAAGCACTATATCAATTATATCAAGGAGGGTGATGTTCAGCATTATTTGAAACTATTGGCAGACAAATTTAACAATAATGCATAAATGAAATGCCATCAGGGTACATCTTTTCAAATAGCTGTATCGTTTCCCTGGCTTCTTTTACATCATGAACACGAAGAATATTTGCCCCTTTCATTAAAGCGGCCATATTCAACGCCGTTGTTCCGTTAAGAGCATAATCAGGAGATATGCCAAGAGTCTTCCAGATAGTTGTCTTCCGCGATAACCCAATCAATATCGGAAGGCCCGTGATTGAGAAGCTGTCAAGCCCCCGCAATAGCTCAAAATTCTGATCAATGGTCTTTCCAAATCCAAATCCGGGGTCAATAACAATGTCCTTCACCCCTCTTTGTTTCAGTTCCGCCAGTTTGTTTCCGAACCACATCAGCAGATCAGATATCACATCATTATAAACCGGATTGTGCTGCATTGTTGCAGGTTTGCCCTGCATATGCATAAGTATGTACGGCACATTCAGCCTTTCAACAAGAGAGAACATATTCCTGTCCATTTCTCCTGCCGAAACATCATTTATTATGTCGGCTCCATATGATAAAACGGCCTCTTCAGCAACAGATGACCTCCAGGTATCTACTGAAATGATTGAACCCGGAAAATGTTTCCTTATTGTTTGAACTGCCATTTTAACCCGTTGCATCTCAATATCTGGTTCCACCGGGTCTGAACCGGGTCTGGTTGAGCAGCCTCCGATATCCAGAATATCCGCTCCCTGATCAATCATTAATGCGGCTGTCTCAAGAACCGATTTTTCGCTCATATGACGACTACCTTCATAAAATGAATTATCAGTAACATTAATAATGCCCATAACTCTGGGGCGGCTCAGATCAAAAAGTGATCCTCTGATGTTTATGAACATATTGGCCTGGTTTAGTCTTCACTAAGATAATTATAATGCGTGGAAGTCTGATCTGCATGGTTTAAAAGCCAATAATAAAGGGTTATCTTTGCCGTAATGAGGAACAAAAGACCCATAGAGCTATTGTCTCCAGCACGTGATCTTGAATGCGGTCTGGCAGCAATAAATGCAGGTGCTGATGCGTTATATATTGGTGGCCCGGGATTCGGGGCCAGAGAAGACGCAGGTAACTCTTTTGATGATGTTGAAAAGCTAATTAAATATGCCCACCTTTTCAAAGCCAGGGTCTACATTACATTAAACACCATTCTATATGACAGTGAGCTTGAAGATGCTGAAAGAATGGCAAGGAAGATGTATGATATAGGGGCAGACGCACTGATAATTCAGGATATGTCATTTTGGGAAATGGATCTGCCGCCAATACCACTGCACGCAAGTACTCAGACAAACAATTTTGATATTGAAAAAATAAAGTTTCTGACTGATGCCGGCTTTAACAGAATCGTTCTTGCCAGGGAGCTTTCGCTCGAAGAGATAAAAAAAGTGAGAAGCATTACCCCGGTTGAGCTGGAGTTCTTTGTCCATGGCTCTCTTTGTGTTAGTCTCAGCGGACAATGTTATCTGAGCTATGCTGTCGGAGGTCGAAGCGCAAACAGGGGGGCTTGCGCCCAACCCTGCAGAAGGAAATATACGCTTACTGATAAAAACGGTAAGATAATAGCTTCCGACAAACACCTTCTGTCTTTAAAAGACCTCAATCTCTCTGACTATATAAGAGAAATTACGGATGCAGGTATTGACTCATTGAAAATTGAAGGGCGACTGAAAGACTCTGCATACGTAAAAAACATTACAGCTTTCTATAGAAAGAGACTTGATTCCGTACTGGAGAAAGATGAATCATTGTTTCGCCCTTCAGCAGGTTCAATAATCCTCGGATTTACTCCTGATCCGGCAAAGAGCTTTAACAGGGGAACTACAGACTACTTCCTGCATAAAAGAAATAAAGGGATTACCTCTTTTGATTCTCCCAAATCTCTTGGCGAGGAGATAGGAAAAGTGAAAAATGTAACCACTGATTTCTTTGAAGCAGAAACTGACAAAGGTATCTCAAACAACGACGGGCTGGTGTTTATCAACAGGAAAGGCGACAGCATAGGAATTAAAGTGAACAGGGCAGATGGCAACAGAATCTTCCCTGACAGCCTTAACGGAATCTATCCAGGAGCTGTCATCTTCAGGAACTATGACCACAAATTCAATATGCTTATTAACTCCGATGTTGCCGTCAGAAAGCTTTGGGTTGAAATAACATTGCGACCTGTTCCCGGAGGAATAACAGTAAAAGCATTAAGCGAAACCGGCGTTGAATTGGCTCTTAATATAGATGCGGACCTCACACCGGCAAATGATCCGGGAAAATCACTGGCTTCAATTAAGAATCAGATTTCAAAATCAGGTGGGACTCCCTTTAAAATAAAATCAATTGATACAGGCGGTTGTGAAAAATACTTCTTCACTTCCTCATTCTTAAATAACGTCAGAAGAACAATACTTAATGAGCTCAAGGCAAAACTTGAAACAACAGCGACTGAATCTGCATGTTTCAATAAATCTGTCCCTGATCTGACAAGCACAAAAGCAGGATTTGAATCTAATATAAGCAACGAACTTTCAAAAAGGTTCTTTCAAAAATCCGGGGCAGAAATTACAGAACCTGCACTTGAAGTATCTGGCGAAACTATGGGAAAGAGAGTAATGACGACTAAGCATTGTCTAAGATATTCATACGGATTGTGCCCGGGGAGCAGCGACGCATCTGTAAATAGTGAAAGCCGGGTTATGTATCTTTACGACAGGGATATCAGATTAAAGCTTGAATTCAACTGCAGTGATTGCCTGATGAATGTTATCTTTGAAGGCACCGGAAAGAATAATAAATAATTACAAAAAAATAATATGCACAACATTAACTGGCAGGATGAACTGAAAGTTGCTATTACCGTTTCAGATAATGACGGTAAGATACTTTACATGAATAACAAATCGGCAAAGACATTTGCAAAGGACGGAGGAGAAAGTCTTGTTGGCAAAAATCTTAAAGACTGTCATAAGGCCGGGTCATGGGAAAAGATAGTAAGTATGATTGAGAATGGTGAAACAAACTCATACACTATTGAGAAGGATGGCGTGAAAAAGCTCATTTATCAGACACCATGGACCACAAACGGGACTATTTCCGGGATTGTGGAGCTTTCTCTTGAGATTCCTTTTGAAATGGCGCATTTTATAAGAAAATGAGATGCGTATCTGGTCTGTTCATCCCTGCTACCTGGATGCTAAAGGACTGCTGGCATTATGGCGCGAGACACTTCTTGCACGAAAAGTGCTTATGGGTCTTACAAAAGGATATAAAAATCACCCCCAATTGAATAGATTCAGAAGTTGTTCAGATCCTGTAATGGCTATAGATGCCTATCTCTCTGTTGTAGCTGAAGAAAGCGCTAAAAGAGGATATAAATTCGATGTCTCAAAGTTTAAGAAAACAAGGGCTGAAGAACTTATTACAGTGACAAACGGACAGATGAGGTACGAGACAGAATGGTTAAGAAAAAAGCTTGCTCAGCGCAATCCGGATAAACTTAAAGTTAATGGTGAAGAGGCGTTTTACAGACCACACCCTCTGTTTAAAGTCATTAACGGAGATACGGAATCATGGGAAAAACAGCGTGGTGTTTGAAAAAACCGGTATGTTACGGTCAACCGTTTTTGAGGAATTATTTATCTTTAAAACCATTCTGAACATTGCATTTTTTTGGATCCGGGAAAATATAAAACATGAAACTAATAGTAATTGAAGGGCTTGACGGAGCCGGGAAATCAACACAGATAACAATGTTAAGTGATTGGTTTAAACGAAACAACGTCAGCTGTCATTATCTTCATTTCCCGCGCACAGAAACACCTTATTTTGGAGAGCTTATTGCCAGATTTCTCAGAGGCGAATTTGGAAATATTGATCAGGTTGATCCATACCTGGTGGCAATGTTATATGCCGGAGACAGGAAAGATGCCTCAGAAATGATATCGGCATGGCTAAAGAGAGGTGATTATGTTGTGCTTGACAGATATACATATTCCAATATAGCCTATCAGTGTGCTAAACTTAAAAACAGGGATGATGCAATAAACCTGCGTAAATGGATACTTAACCTGGAGTTTGCTCACTTTGGAATTCCACGCCCTGATATAAACATTTTCCTCGATGTCCCATTTCACTTCACTGAAAAAAAACTGACCACTGTAAGACAGGGCGATGACAGATCCTATCTTTTGGGAAGCCGTGATATACATGAAAGCAGTCTGGAGTTTCAGTCGAGAGTCAGAGAGACTTATCTATCTGTAGCAGAAACGGATGATAAACTACAGGTAATAAACTGCAGCGACTCATCTGAAGGCATGTTACCTCCCAACGAGATATTTAAACTTGTGATTGGCAAACTAAAAGAAAAGATGATCCTCTGATGAAACTTCTGACAAATATATTAAGGATACTGGCCGGATTAGTTTTTATATTCTCGGGCTTTGTAAAAGGTATTGACCCGTTGGGCACAGCCTACAAAGTATCTGATTATCTGTTTAATTTTGGTGCTGCCCCGTCCGATACGCTTTCATTGGTCATTTCAATCCTTTTATGCTCAGCTGAGTTCATTACCGGGATTATGCTGATATCGGGATCGTGCATTAAAACTGCATCATGGTTTGCAGCCCTATTTATGCTCATATTCACACCCCTGACATTATATCTTGCTATATATAACCCGGTGTCTGACTGCGGATGCTTTGGCGATGCAATACATTTGACAAACTGGCAAACATTTGATAAGAACGTTGTTTTATCTCTTGTTGTATTATTTATATTCATAAGAAGAAAAGATACAGGCAGGTCTCTTAAAAGACAAACAGGAATAGCTGCTGTAACTCTTTTTTTATTATTATTCTGGACCTTCATTGCAACAAACATATTGTATCTTCCACTGATTGATTTCAGAGCTTATAAAACAGGGACTGACATCAATAGAGCGATGGCTGTTCCTCCGGGAGCACCGACAGACAGGTACAATATCAGGTTTGTATATGAAAAAAATGGTGAAAAGAAGCTATTCACAATCAATGATTATCCTGCCAGCGACACAACATGGAAGTTTGTTGATCAGCAATCTGTATTGATTGAGAAAGGCTTTGTGCCTCCTATACATGATTTTTCACTCAGCACTTCCGATGGCAACGATGTTACCAAAGTAGTCCTTTCATTCCCAGGTTATACACTGTTTATGGTAAGCGGCAAGATTGAAAAGGCAAGTGTCATGAATCTTGTCAAAGGGTTCAAAGCAGCTGAAGAAGCTACTAAAAACAGTATCCTGTTTTATTCCCTCACCTCATCATCAAAAGAAAACGCACGAACTATATCGGCAAAGTATCCTGTTCTGTTTTGTGACGAAACAACAATCAAAACCATCATACGGGCAAATCCGGGTTTTGTACTTATTCATAACGGAGTGGTCAAGGCTATGTGGTCAGTTTTATCTTTGCCTTCACCTGAGTTGTTCTCAAATCCCGAGAGACTCATTGTCGAAAATCAGCACAAAAGGACCAGCAGAGTAATTGTTACCTTTGCCATATCAATGGTTTTGATTATATGTGCATTTTGTTTACCTTATTGGACAAAAGAGTCATAAAATGAATTAACCAATTACTAATAAATAATTCAAATAAGCTAATGAGAAAGAAAATTGTAGCCGGAAACTGGAAGATGAACATGGACTATAACGAAGGAATAGAGCTTGCCTCCGGTATTAACAGTTATTTTACTGAAAATCCTCTGAATGCCAACGAGGTAATATTGTGTACTCCATTTATTCACCTTCATGGAGTGGCTTCACTTCTTAAAGCCAGGAATGTAAGCGCCGGTGCACAGAACTGCAACGATCACAAATCCGGGGCTTATACCGGTGAAGTGTCAGCTGCAATGATCAAGAGTACAGGTGCGTCTTATATTATTATTGGTCATTCGGAAAGAAGAACCATTTACAAAGAAGATGATGCGTTGCTCGCGACAAAAACAAACGAAGCATTAAGAAATGAGCTGAAGGTCATTTTCTGTTGTGGGGAAGTGCTTGCCGAAAGAGAAAAGAACATTCATTTTGATATAGTCAAGAGACAACTCGATAGTGGCGTTTTTACGCTCACAGAAGAAGATTTTCAAAATATTGTTATCGCCTATGAACCAGTATGGGCAATCGGTACAGGTGTAACAGCAACTCCGGATCAGGCTCAGGAAATGCACCATTACATAAGGAGCCTGATTGAAAAACGTTATGGCAAAAAAGTAGCAGAAAATACGACCATACTATACGGAGGCAGCTGCAAAGCGTCAAACGCTGAAGAGTTGTTTGCAAACCCTGATGTTGACGGCGGGTTGATAGGTGGCGCATCGCTTACAAAAGATGAGTTCTGCAAAATTGTCAAGGCGCTCTGATGAACGATAATAACTGTATAGAACTGACAGTCATTATTCCTGACGCTGATCAGGAGAAAAGAGATATTGCTGTTGCATTGCTTGCTGATATAGGTTACGAGAGTTTCTCTGATACTCAAACAGGAGTTACTGCCTATATCAGCAGTTCTCTTTTTTCCGATGAAGCATTAACCGCCTGCGGCATCTACAATCTGCCGGTTTTAAGCGGGATTGTGATCAGCAACAAGCCTATTGAGCGGGTTAACTGGAACGAAGAATGGGAAAAGAACTTTCAGCCAGTTATTATTGCAGAAAAATGTTCAGTAAGAGCTCCCTTTCACCCGAAACCTCAAAATGTTGATTTTGATATTGTCATAGAGCCCAAGATGTCATTCGGTACCGGACACCATCAGACCACTGCCCTTATGACCGAGTTACTGATTGGCACTGACGTTAAGGGATTGAAGGTTCTTGACATGGGCTGCGGAACAGGGTTACTTGCCATCCTCTCTTCCATGAAAGGAGCTTCAGAAGTAAGTGCTGTTGACATTGATGAGTGGGCCTGCATTAACACAATTGAAAATTGCCTTGTCAATAATTGTAATATCAATGTGAGACAAGGCGATATATTGACAGTTGCAGGAGAAAAATACGATCTCATACTCGCTAATATTACACGCAATATTTTAATTGAGAACATGGCTACCCTCAGTTCATGTCTGAATCCGTCAGGAAGACTTTTTCTCAGCGGTTTTTATAATGATGATATCACAGAAATTGAAAAAGCAACATATGCAGCCGGATTAATGCCCGGTAAAGTACTCTCTAGGGACGAATGGTGTGCAGCATCATTCAGAAAAAATTAACTCAGGAGTGATGAAGAAACTGGTCTTTACTTTTTTTTGCATTCTTGCACTAAATACAGGTCTTTCAGGCCAGGAAACATTTCAGTTTTCAGGTGATGTATCGAAATTTAAAGACGAATTTATACAGTTTTTAGGCGCACCAACATCTGACGAACAAAAGTTAAATCTTCAGAGTTTTATTGCACTTTGGGATAGCACCGCTTTTTCAACACCAAACAAAGATCTTATAATTAATGTTGCAAGCCAGATGCGTTCCAGAAACCTCCGGCCTGCACCAGCCTTTTATACACTCATGCATACTCTCTGTATCTTCAACAAGGAGAAAGTAAGTGAAAAACAAGTCCGTGACTGGTTGATAAGCCTGAGCGAAATAATTTTTGACCCGAGATACTCATCTCCTAAAGTTGACAAATACATTGAGATATCCGGCCTCTTTGTAAAAAACAAAACCCTGTACGACTCAGGCTCAATAAATTGGCAGGTCAAAAGTGGAAAAGCCGAGTTTACAAGGGATACAACCCTCCAGATTCACATAACAAATGCCACAATTATATGTCATTCAATAAAAGACAGCCTTGAAATTTACAATTTCAATGGTGACTACAACCCTGACTTATTTATATTGTATTGCAAAAACGGTTTTGTCACATGGGAAAAAGCCGGCAGTTCAAGTGATAAAGTTTCTGCAACGGTATTTAATTTTAACATAGATGCCAGGCAGAACTATTACACGTGCGACTCATCAATGCTCACGTATAAGGACTACTTTCAGCATCCTGTCAGCGGAAAACTGACAGACAAGGCAACCTTTGCCAAAACACCTGAAGATGCAACATATCCAAAGTTTGAAACCTATGAAACCAGATTCAGAATTGACAATATTTACAAAGATGTGGATTATGAAGGAGGTGTGGGCCTTGAAGGTGCATTAGTTCATGGTATGGGGTCAGCCTATAATCCGGCAAGCCTCAGGCTGTTCAGAAATGATACTCTTTATGTAAAAATTGCATCGAAGAGCTTTCTCCTGTCAAAGAAAAGTCTTAAGAGTANAGAAGCCTCAGCTACATTGTACCTTGGTAAAGACTCAATATATCACTCAAATATAGACTTTGCATATAATCCTGCCACAAGGGAAATGAGTCTTAACAGGACACAGAGCCCGATTGGCAAGAGCCCGTATTTTGACTCATTCCATAACCTTGATATGACTTTTGAAAATCTCTTCTGGGATATGGACAATTCCTTCATGATTCTGTCAAGACCAAAGAGTGCAGCTGTAGGGCAGGCAAAGTTTGAATCAACATCATTCTATAATGATAAAAACTTCTTCAAGCTGATGCGCCTTGAAGATGTCCATCCGCTTTACCTCCTGAGGGATTTTGCCAAGAAAATGGGCTCCGAAACTTTTGCTGTTGAGTCTTTTTCAAAATGGATGAAAGTTTCGTATGAACAGGCTGTTGCATTGTGTATTGAGCTTGCAAACAGCGGGTTCCTGTTCTACGACAGAAGCTATAATGAGGTAACTATTAAAAAGAAAGTCGATGATTACATTGCATCGTTCGCAAAGAAAAAAGACTACGATGCCATTACAATTAACAGTGAGGCCTCCGGTAACGAACAGAACGCCATACTCGACATGAAGAGTTATAAAATGACCATTTGCGGGGTGCCGGCTGTTATGCTGAGTGACTCGCAAAAGGTTGCTATCTTTCCCTATGGTGGCAAACTGGTCGTTGGAGAGAACCGGTCAATCTCTTTTGATGGCGTTGTTCAGGCAGGCCTGTTTACCATATTCGGTAAACAGTTTACATTCAAATACGACACATTCTACCTCCGCCTGCAAAAAATTGATTCAATAAGAATCGCAGTTGAGACTGGTGAAAGAGATGCCTTTGGCAAACCCAAAGTTGAAGATATAGACAATTTAATTCAGCTTGGAACAGCTAACTTATATATTGACGATCCAAAAAATAAATCAGGCCTGAAGAGCCTTAAACAATACCCTATTATTCATGCGGTAACATATTCCTATATATTCTATGATAAGATCCCGAAACTGGAAGGAGTCTATCCGCAGAAGGATTTCTATTTCAGGGTTGATCCCTTTACTTACTCAAATATAGATCATTACACTAACCGCGATATATCACTTGAGGGTGAATTCATTGGAGGAAAAATTCTTGAACCGCTGAGGCAAACCCTTTCTATTCAGCCAGATAACTCACTTGGTTTTTCAATGGTTGTGCCAGAAGCAGGTCTGCCGGTATATTCCGGAAAAGGGCAGGTTTTTGATTTTTTAAGTATGAGCAATAAAGGGCTGATCTCTAGCGGTAAGCTTAATCACCTTACTACCGTTACTGTGGCAGACACGTTCCGTTTCTACCCCGATTCAATGAAAACACATGCCATGAGCTTCAATATGGCAAAAAGTCCAGAGTATCCTGATCTTGTGTCTGTTGATGTTGGTATAAAATGGCTTACTGACAATGATGTGTGGTATGCCACCAACAGCAAGGATAAAATCTTTAATATGTTTACCAACGGTACCACAATGGACGGAGTGCTGAAGCTTCGCCCCGGTAACCTTTCCGGTGACGGCGTTGTCAATATGACTGACGCAAGGGTCACCTCAAAAACGTTTAGTTTTAAGAGTATGGGTATTGATGCCGACACTTCAAATTATTATCTGAAGGCACTGAAAGGCAACGGATATGGATTTGTTGCAACAAACGCCAACAGTCATGTGAATTTTGAAACCCAGCATACTACTTTCAGCCTGAATACCGATTCTTCACTGGTCGTCTTGCCTGAGATAGAGTATATATGTAAGATGACAAATTTTGACTATGACATGAAGGTGAGAACCCTTCAGATGATGCAAAAAGGAAGAGAATCAACGCCACTTATTACGGCTGAGAAACTCCTGCAGGTGCCTTTAAACAAAATCGAAAAACCAACATTCTTTTCAACGAATAATATGAAAGACACTGTCAGTTTTGCCTCGGGCAGTGGAACATATTATCTTGAAAAAGATTATATGAAGGTTGACAATGTCAATTATGTTAAGGTTGCGGATGCACTTATTCAACCCGGCAAAGGAACTCTTGTTATTTATTCAGGAGCAAAGATCAGGCAGGCAGATAGTTCACTTGTGGCTGTCAACAATAAACATTTATTGCACTCGGCCAGCATTAAAATTGAAAGCAGCGCCCTCTATTCCGGAAGCGGGGTATATGATTATGTTGACGTGGAAGGGAAAACACAGGAGATATCTTTCCCGACTATTAAAGTTGACACCATGGCAACGAGCGCACAGGGATATATCCCTATTGCCCAGAAATTTACTTTAAGCCCGTATTTTAGCTTCTCCGGTGATGTTGCTTTGCGTTCAGCACGTGATAATCTTGCTTTCACAGGTGCTGCCGGGATAATTACAGCATGTCAGAAGATAAAAACCTCAAAAGTTAAATTCAGCTCGGTAATAGACCCAAAACATGTGCTGATTCCTATTGTTGAAAAATCAAGGGATATAAACGACAACCTGATTTATTCAGGATCATTTGTATCTCTTGACTCTGCAGGTGTTTATGGATCATTTCTGTCAGAAAAAAAATCATGGAGCGATAACCCGCTTGTCACTTCTTCGGGGTACCTCTCTTTCGATAAGGGCGCCGGGAAATACAGAATTGCCTCACTCGCCAAACTGTCTGATCTGAGTCAGAATGGCAATATGATATCGTTCGATAAGGACTATTGCATACTCTCGGGTGAGGGTAAAATTAATTTCGGGACAAATTATGACCTCCTGAAAATGGATGGAGCAGGAAAGGTAATACACCAGACAGACTCCACTTCCCTATCGGTTCAGTGTTTGCTTGGGTTCTCATTCTTTTTCAGCCAGGATGCATTAAAGATGATGGCTGACGAGATAAAGACCATTCCCACACTGAAAACGGTTAATATCTCTACCGATCTTTACAGGAAAGCCTTCCGTGATCTCCTGGGTGATAAAGCTGCCACGTCCATCTCAGAAGATCTTCAGTTGTACGGTACCATCAGGTCAATGCCGAAGGAGTTTTCATATCAGTTGCTCCTTAATGATGTAAATATGGTATGGAATCCGGAGACCATGTCATTTGTCTCAAAAGGAAAGATAGGTATTGGCTTTATCGGCGGTGCACCGCTGAATGTTTATGTTGACGGATATATTGAACTGC